>Ga0256405_10002167_pt1 | contig 47157 bp, 37 predicted proteins | sample RumenRJG_02DNA_FD_189096 | JGI IMG/M metagenome (GOLD analysis project Ga0256405, IMG submission 189096) | Bovine rumen microbial communities from Lethbridge, Alberta, Canada - RJG_02 | ecosystem: Host-associated > Mammals > Digestive system > Stomach > Rumen | place: Canada: Alberta... | reverse complement strand
CAAAGAAACAGTTGCGACCTTGGTAAACTTTGGGGATGTTGTATTTCTCAACTCTGGTCATAATAGCCTTCTTTGAGCATTTGAACTTCTCCATGATTTGCCTGAAAGTGTAGTATTCTCGCTTCTCCTGCTTCTTCTCCGAATGGGACTGATAAGTTGGAGGATTGTCAAACAATCGTTCAATGTCAGCACGGCGGATAAGGGTCTTTCCCTTCATCTGAACAGCCTTAATCAAGCCACTGGCGAGTTCCCTATAAACAGAGGACTTACCAATGCCTAATAATTTTGCTGCTTCCCTTGGTGTTAGGAATGCCTTTCCATGAAGCACGTCCTTGGGGGTATCTTCCTTGTCTTCTGGATGTGCCTCGCAATAGTCAGCAATCTGCTTTTGCCGGATTGCTCTCTTGTAGTCCTTGTTATTGCACGAAGGTGAGCAATATATAGTGGTCATCTTATGTGCAATAAAGGATCTTCCACAATACTTACAGCGTTTCTGAATCTCCATAAAAGTTGCATTCGTTAGTGAATTTTCGCTTGCTAAAGTGTCCCACAGTGTCCCACCACGTCCCATGGTGTCCCAGCTTGTATCCTCAATGTCATTTTGGCATTTTCCCATGGTGTCCCAAGGTTGTGCCTACGATGTCATTTTGGTGTGAAACCGACTTTCTGTTTTACACTCGCGGTAGAAATACGGTGCAAAAATAACTGGAAAAACTGTAACTAACAAATATGCAACTCGAAGTGTTAAAATACAAAAAGTCCCTCATTTAGAGGAACTTAGTTCAAATTGCTCCAAGTTGTTCAGAGTTGTTTATAAGGGGTCACTTGCCCACGCAGAAATGTGTAAAAATATTTCCTAAAACTTCGTGGGTGGAAATTTGGCCGCCGGTGATGTCGGAGAGGGTGTCGAGGGTGAGGCGGAGGTCTTCGGCGAGAAGGTCGCTGCTGAGTTCCATCGTCATGCCGTCGAGGACGCGCTGCAAATGTTCGTGGGCACGGGTGAGGGCATCGTAATGGCGAGCGGAGGAAATGGTGACATCGTTCTCGGTGATGGAGGGGATGTTGGCGGCTTCGTAGATGGCGGTTTCGAGTGCTTTGATTCCTTCGCCGGTCTTGGCGGAAATGTTTAATAGTTGATAGTTGATAGTTGATAGTTGAGAGTTGAACTTTGAACGATATTTGTTAGAATTTTGCGATTCTAAATCAATCTTATTTTGTATGATAACCAATGTTTTATCTTTTGTTTGTTCGAGGATTTCTTGAAGTTCTGATTCGGTTGGTTCTTGGTCAATCACCCAAAGGACAATCTGGGCTTTTTCGATGGCAGCATAGGTGCGCTCGATGCCAATTTTTTCGACGGTGTCGGTGGTTTCGCGAAGTCCGGCGGTGTCGATGAAACGGAAGGTGATGCCGTTGATGTCGATGGTGTCCTCGATGGTGTCGCGAGTCGTGCCGTGAACGTCGCTGACAATGGCACGGTCGTCGCGCAAAAGTCGGTTGAGTAGGGTGGATTTTCCGACGTTGGTCTTGCCCACAATCGCCACTGGAATGCCATTTTTCAAGGCTTGTCCCACCTCGAAACTTTTGGCAAGATTTGTCACTTTGTTGTCAATATTTTTCGCAAGTTCCAACAGCTCGCTGCGGTCGGCAAATTCGAGGTCTTCGTGGTCAGAAAAATCGAGTTCGAGTTCCAATAACGAGGTTAATTTCAGTAATTTTTCGCGCAAAACGGCCAATTCCGACGAAATGCCGCCACGCAGTTGAGAGAGAGCCATCTGGTGGGTCGCTTTGTTCGTCGAGGCAATCAAGTCGGCGACCGCCTCGGCCTGACTCAAGTCCATTTTGCCGTTGAGGAAGGCTCGTTGCGTAAATTCGCCTGGGTTTGCCATCCGACAGCCCTGTTGCACAAGCAATTCAAACACTTTGTTGAGGATGTAGCGTGAACCGTGACACGAAATTTCGACCGAATCCTCGCCTGTATATGAGTGGGGTGCACGAAAAACGCTGACCAGCACCTCATCAATGGTCTCCCCTGAAGAAGCAATGTGCCCATAATGAATCGTGTTCGGCTCTGCTTTCGTCAAATCCGAAGAGAAAATGGACGAGGCGATTTCGATGGCCTGTTCGCCCGAAACGCGGATGATTCCAATGGCACCACCCATCGCAGTGGCTGGGGCGCAAATCGTGTCGTTTATCATGAGATGCTTTTTAATGCGTTAGAAAGCGCCTGCAAATCCGCCTCGGTCGTCGCCCAACTGGTGACAAAACGGCAGAGGGTTCGCTCGTTGTCGAGTGGTTCCCACGTTTCAAATAGAACTTTCGACATAAGCTGTTGTAGTTGGTCGTTGCGAAGAACGACGAATTGTTGGTTGGTGGGCGAATCCTTGACTTCGAGGCCTGCGTCGGCGAAAATCTGGCGCATTTTCATCGCCATATCGATGGCGTGACGGGCGATTTTCAAGTACAGTCCGTCGGTGAACAGGGCATCGAACTGCACACCGGCAAGTCGGCTCTTGGCCAAGAGTGCGCCGTGGCGTTTCACCATCGTAAAAAAGCCGCGAGGGGCGTTTTTTCGGGGGAAAACGACGGCCTCGCCACAAAGTGCACCAACTTTCGTGCCGCCGATATAAAAAGCGTCGCAATGGTGGGCAAGCCACGGCAAATCGAGGTCGCAAGTGGTGGCGGCGAGTCCGTAGCCGAGCCGTGCGCCGTCGATGAACAGCGGAATGTCGAATCTCTGGCAAACGGCGTGGATTTCCTCGATTTCGCGAGCCTGATAAATCGTGCCGAGTTCGGTGGGGAAGGTGATATAGACCATCCCAGGAAAGGCCATGTGCTCCCAAGTCGGGTCGGCGTGGAAGCGTTCGAGATAGTCGCGAAGGTCGCTGGCAAGCATTTTTCCTTCGTGCGACGGCAGTGCGATGACCTTGTGGCCGTTAGCCTCGACCGCACCCGACTCATGCACGTTGATATGTCCAGTTTCAACCGCCACCACCGCGCCGTAAGAGGGCAGCATCGCGTCGATGACGGTAGCGTTGGCCTGTGTGCCGCCGACGAGGAAGAAAATGTCGGCTTCAGGGCACTGGCAGGCTTCGCGAATTTTTTTACGAGCCGCCTCGCTCCACTCGTCAAAGCCATAGGAAGCACTCGGCGAGGTGTTCGTCTCCATCAATCGCCGTAGCACTTCGGGATGCGCACCGTTGTTGTAGTCGCTTTCAAAAGTAACCATGGAAACAATTAACAATTTACAATTTACAGGTTAAATTCTATCGAGCACCATTTTGATGAGCGTATCAAGCGATTTTTTGTAGTCGGTATTCATTTCTTTGGCATAGCGGTTGGCGATGACCATGCAGCAGGTCATGGCGCGATGGCCGAGCAGCGAGGCAAGACCCGCCAAAGCCGACGATTCCATTTCGAAATTGCAAACTTTCAGACCATCGTATTCGAAAGTATGGGCTTTCTCGTTCTGTTGCGGGTCGGCGACCGAAGCACGCAGTTCACGGCCTTGCGGACCATAGAAACCGCCGCACGAAATGGTATAGCCACGCACCATGTCGTCTTTCGCAATCTGGTCGATGAGGTCGGCATCGGCCACAGCCACGTAGGGCGCACCCTTGACGGAATCCCATTCCATGTGGCGCTTGAAGGCTTCCTCGAGGTCGAGGTCGCAAACTTTGTTGCGGTCGGCATAAAAATTGAGCAAGCCGTCGAAACCGATGCTCTTCACCGAAGCCACGAAACTACCCATCGGCGTGAAGGGTTGGATGCCGCCACAAGTGCCGATACGAACGCACGTCAGCGTGCGATGCTCGGGGTATTCGGTGCGCGTCGTGTAGTCGATATTGGCGAGCGTGTCGAGTTCGTTCATCACGATGTCGATGTTGTCGCAGCCGATGCCGTGCGATTGCACTGTGATGCGCTTGCCCTTGTAGGTGCCGGTGATGGTGTGGAATTCGCGGTTGGAAACCTCCACCTCAATCGAGTCGAAGTGGGCTGCAACGTCATTGACACGGGCGGGGTCGCCCACGAGAATCACTTTGTCGGCGAGGTTTTCGGGCTTCAGATGCAAGTGGAAGCACGAACCGTCGGCATTGATAATCAGTTCTGATTCGGGAAAATACTTCATATTATTGTTGAATTGTTGGTTGTTTAATTGTTGAAAATATCTCACTCCTCACTTCACACTCCTCACTTTTAATTCAATATATCGAATTTCCTTGGCGATTTGCTTGATTTTCGCCTGATTTTCAGTGAGTTGATGCTCCAGTCGAAGCATTGTTTCGCGCATCAGGCGCTGTTCGCGTGCCGATGCGTTGGCGTATTTGTCGCGTTGCAGCGAGAGTGTGCGCTCGTCGGTGTCGATGGATGTCGCGAGAGCCGCGTATTGCCTGTAAAGTTCACGCGACTGGGGCGAGCGGAAGTCGCTCACGCTGCGGTAAACGGTGTTGTCGTCGATGATGAAGGCGATGCTGTTCGAGTTGCCAGAAATGGTTTTATGCCCGAGCACGGCCTGATAGCGTTGCAGCGCCTCGGTTCGGTTGCCGAATGGCCACGTGTCGTCGATGCTGACGAGGTTGGCATAGCGTCGTAGCAGGTCGTTCGACAGATCTTCGCTCTCGAAACTGAGGCGCGGCGACGTCGGCACGAAAATGTAGATGCAAACCTTGTCGTCGGGCTGATAGCGGTCGCTGACGAGGTAGCCGAGTTCGTTCACCTCGTCGATGGCCACGAAATAGTCGTTGGCGGTCGAGTTGAAGGGCAGTCCGTAGTTTTCGGGGCGATAGAAAGTGCCGTTGTCCGAGTCGTAGCGTGTCATAAAAATGTCGTATCCGCCGAGGCTGTGCTCGCCCTTGGCCGCGAAAAACAACGTGATGCCGTCGGTGAGCAAAAACGGGAAGTTCGGCGACTGATAGTCGATGCCGAATTCCGTCAATTCACGCGGTTTGCTCCAGTTGTTGCCGAGTCGGTCGATAGAGTAGAGGCGCGTCGAGAGCGTGTCGCCGTCGGCATAGTAGCAACGGTCGCCGAACTCGTTTTGGAACACGCCGAGCGACACCTGCGCCGGACGGTCGAAAAATTGCTCGTAGGTGCTGATTCTTCCGGCATCTTTACCCAGCGGAATCTGGCTCAGAAAGCCCTGTTTATCGACCACCACGCTGTCGATGAACATCACTTTCGCCGTTGCGGGCAACATCGCCTTGTAGAGCCGTTGGGCAGGCGTTTCCTCGACTACGACGGGCTTCGGTGCCGCCGCTTTCTTCGTCGATTTCCGTTTCTGCGCTGTTGCCGGCGCGAAAAATGCCATTGCCAACAGCAAAACGATGATTTTTCTTGTCTTCATTCTCGAAAATATTGTTTTTGAGTCGATATACTTTTTTTTTAATTAAAAACTTGTTTTGAAAAAACAAAGGTACGGTTTTTTGTTGAAAACCGCACCCTTCCACACAGATTTTAAATGTTTTTAATATTCGTTTTGTATCGACAACTGCCGATTTTATTTCATAAAGACGAGATAGACGGCGCAAATGATGAGCAGGAAGGCCAGAATGTGGTTCCAATGCAGGTGGTTGCCCTGAAACATAATGTTCGCGATGACGGCGAAAACGGCCAGCGAAACACATTCTTGAATGACTTTCAGTTGCACGAGCGTGAACGGACCGCCGTTGTCGATGAAGCCGAGGCGGTTGGCAGGCACTTGGCAGCAATACTCGAAAAAGGCGATGGCCCACGAGAAACCGATGACGGCAATCAGCGGCCAGTTGTTGCTGACACCCGACTGTTGCAAACGAAGGTGGCCGTACCACGCGAGAGTCATAAAAATGTTGCTGAGAATGAGCAAAATGATGGTGTAGAGTCCGTTCATAATTTGTTTGAGAAAAAGTTGATTTAAATTTTGTAATTATTTGGTTTCTAAATAGTTATTACTCAATAGGTCAGCCACAATATAACTGCTCCCGCCTACGAAAATGAAGTCGTCGGGGGCTGCGTCGGCGAGTGCTTGACGGTAGGCTTCAGCGACGGTCGGATAGGTGCCGCCGTGCAGGTTGTGGGCAGCGGCTTTCTCGGCAACGCGGTCGGCAGGAATGGCGCGATGGCTCGCTGCCTGCGTGAAATAATAGATGGCATTTTTCGGCAACATCGCAAGCACAGCATTGAGGTCTTTGTCATCGACCATCCCGAAAACGATGCGCAGTTGGTGGCATTTCTGGGCGGCGATTTGCGGTGCGAGATATTCCCACGCGGCAGGGTTGTGGCCCGTGTCGCAAATGACGAGCGGTTGCGTTTGTAGTGTCTGCCAGCGACCCATCAGACCGAGATTCTGAATTGAGGGCCTCTCCCCCGACCCCTCTCCAAGTAGAGAGGGGAGAATGTTCGGTTGGGAAATAGATTTTTTAATTTTTAATTGTAAATTCTTGATTTGCGCGACAGCGCACAAGATGGTGCGGAGATTTTTCTGTTGATAAGCGCCTTTCAACTCGAAATCGGGCAGGGGAGTGGGCATCTCGAATTCTTCGGCGAAGAAAATCGGGGCTTCCATTTCGCGGGCTTTCTGCTCGAAAACGGGGCGCGTTTCGGGCGTCGCCTCACCGATGACAACGGGAACGCCTCGCTTGATGATTCCAGCCTTTTCTGCGGCGATTTCGGCGAGTGTCGAACCGAGAAATTGCGTGTGGTCGAGGGCGATGTTGGTGATGACGGACAACATCGGCGTGATGATGTTCGTCGAATCGAGCCGTCCGCCGAGTCCCACTTCGATGACGGCCACATCGACCTGTTCGTCGGCGAAATATTTGAACGCCATCGCGGTGGTGAGTTCGAAAAATGTTGGGTGTTGGGTGTTAGGTGTTGGCTGATGATTCCATTGTACAAAATTTTCCACAAAATCGACCACATACTGCTCCGAAATGTACTTACCATTCACGCGGATGCGCTCGCGGAAATCGACGAGGTGGGGCGAGGTGTAGAGACCGACGCGCAGGCCGGCATCTTGCAAAATTCGCGCCAGGGCGTGCGAAACAGAGCCTTTCCCGTTGGTTCCGGCCACGTGAATCGTCTGGTAGCGACGGTGAGGATGACCATAATGCGCATCGAGCGCCTCGGTGGTTTGCAGGCCGGGCTTGTAGCCGCTGCTTCCCTGTCGTTCAAACATCGGAAGCTGACTAAACAAAAAATCGCAAGTCTCCTTATAATTCACGTCACACTCCTCACTTCACACTTCACGAAAAACACGAAAATCACGAAAAATAATTCTTAAATCGGTCGAAAATCGAGCGCTTCGCCGAGGCGTCGCCTTGGAAATTCTCACTCTGTCGCAGTTGTTCGAGTGTTTCCTTCTCTTGTCGCGTGAGCGTTTGCGGCACATAGACGCTGATGTTCACGATGATGTCGCCACGACCGCGACCGTAGCCTTGCACGGCGGGCAGTCCTTCGTCTTCCAGTCGGATGGTTTTGCCGGGTTGCGTACCCGACTCGATTTTGATTCGCTTTTTCTTTTCGCCGAGCGTCGGAATCTCCACTTCGCCACCAAGCGCTGCCGTCGGGAAGTCGAGCAGCAGGTTGTAGAGCAGGTTCTGGCCATCGCGGATAAAGGTGTCGTTTTCTTCCTCCTCGATGAATACCTGAATATTGCCGTTGATGCCGTTGTGGCGACCAGCGTTGCCTTTTCCCGGCACATTGACGACCATTCCGTCGGAAACGCCTGCGGGAATCGATATTTCGACGACTTCCTCGCCCTTCGTGATGCCCGTTCCGCGACAGTGCGAACACTTGTTCTTGATAACTGTGCCCTCGCCGTGACAGGTCGGACACTCGCTCTGCGTCTGCATCATTCCGAGAATCGAGCGCACCGTTCTGACCGTGTAGCCCTGACCGTGACAAGTCGGACACGTCTCGCTGCCACTGCCTTTCTCGGCACCGCTTCCGTTACATTCGGGGCAGGTGACGTCTTTTTTCAACTTGAATTTCTTGGTGACGCCCGTCGCCACTTCCTGCAGCGACAGTCGAACCTTCAGCCGAAGGTCGGAACCGCGATATTGCGCACGCTGACGACCTCCTCCGAAGCCGCCAAAACCGCCGAAACCACCGCGTCCGCCGAATACATCGCCGAACATCGAGAAAATATCGTCCATCGAGAAACCGCCGCCAAATCCACCGAAACCGCCCATTCCGTTCAGTCCGTCGAAGCCGAACTGGTCGTATTGCTGGCGTTTTTGAGCATCGCTCAACACGCTGTAAGCCTCGGCAGCCTCCTTGAATTTCTCCTCGGCGCTTTTGTCGTCGGGATTGCGGTCGGGATGGTACTTGATGGCAATTTTCCGATATGCCTTCTTGATTTCGTCTTCCGAGGCGGTCTTGCTGACGCCCAGAACCTCGTAATAATCTCTTTTAGCCATTGTTTTTTATTGTCCTACTGCGACTTTCGCGTGCCGAATCACCTTGTCGTTGAGCGTGTAGCCCGTCTGAACGCAGTCGATGACCTTGCCTTTCTTGTCGTCGCCCATACCGGGAACCATCGCCACCGCCTCGTGAAAATCGACGTTGAAATCCTGGCCGTCGGTCTCGATTTTGTGAACGCCCAGACCTTCGAGCGTCTTCGTGAACTTCTTGAAAATCAGTTCCATACCGTCTTTGATGGCCTGCGGGTCGTCGGTGTGGGTGTCGGCCAATGCACGCTCGAAATCGTCGAGCACGGGCAGAATGGCAGCCACAGTTTTCTCGCCGCCGTTCAGAATCAGCTCTGCCTTTTCCTTCAGCGTGCGTTTTTTATAGTTTTCAAACTCTGCGACCGTGCGCAAGAGTTGGTCTTTCAACTTCAGAATCTCGTCGAGCGCGGTGTCGAGCGGGTCTTTTTCGCTGTCAGTTTCAGCCTCGTTTTCGCTCGTTTCCGACTCCATTTCCGTTGTGTTTTCCTCAGTCAGACCCTCTTCGGTCGTATTTTCGGCGGCCTGAGCCTCGTTCAACTCCTCGTTGCCGTCTTCGATGGGAATATTTTTCTCTTTGTCCATAGTTTTTGAAAATTAGTTCTAATCGGCCTTCAACAAATTTCGTGCCAATTCACTATCACCCAACACCTAACACCTATCACCTATCACCCAACCTCATACATCCGCTCTTTCTGCTCCTTGATGGCCTCGTCGTAGATGTAATCGTCGTAATCCATCAGTTTGTCGATGGTTCCGCTCGGTGTCAGTTCGATGATGCGGTCGGCCACGGTCTGGATGAATTCGTGGTCGTGCGAGGCGAAAAGGATGTTGCCTTTGAACTGAATCAGATTGTTGTTGAACGCCTGAATCGACTCAAGGTCGAGGTGGTTCGTGGGCGTGTCGAGGATGAGGCAGTTGGCGTTTTTGAGTTGCATTCGGGCAATCATACAGCGCATTTTCTCGCCACCCGACAGCACATTGACCTTTTTCTCGACTTCCTCTTGTTTAAACAACATTCGACCGAGATAACCCTTCATCACAACCTCGTTTCCGGTGCCGTATTGCGAGAGCCAATCGACCAAATTCAGGTCTGATTCGAAGAATTCGGTGTTGTCGAGCGGCAGATAGGCCGTCGTAATCGTGATGCCCCATTTGAAGGTGCCCGCGTCGGCCTGACGGTTGCCGTTGATAATCTCGAAAAGTGCCGTCATCGCCTTCGGATTGTGGCTGAGGAAGACCGTTTTCTGACCTTTCTCGATGTTGAACGACACATTGTCGAACAGCACCGTTCCGTCGGTATCGACTGCCTTCAAACCCTCGACTTCGAGAATCTGATTGCCCGGCTCACGCTCCATCGTGAAGATGATGCCCGGATACTTGCGGCTCGACGGACGAATTTCCTCGACATTGAGTTTTTCGAGCATCTTTTTACGCGAGGTGGTCTGTTTCGACTTTGCTACATTGGCCGAGAAACGACGAATGAACTCTTCGAGTTCCTTGCGCTTCTCCTCCGCCTTCTGACGCTGATTCTGCGCCTGACGAAGCGCCAACTGCGACGACTGATACCAGAACGAATAGTTGCCCGAGAACACCGTCACCTTGCCGAAATCGATATCGACCGTCTGCGTCGAAACGGCGTCGAGGAAGTGGCGGTCGTGGCTCACGACGAGCACGCACTGTTCCAGCGAACTCAGGTATTCCTCCAGCCACTGCACGGTGTCAAGGTCGAGGTCGTTGGTCGGCTCGTCGAGCAGCAGGTTGTCGGGGTGTCCGAACAGCGCTTTCGCCAGCATCACGCGCACTTTTTCGTTGTTCGACAACTCCGCCATCAATTTATAGTGCTGACCCTCCTTCACACCGAGGTTTTGCAGCAGTTGGGCGGCTTCGCTCTCGGCCTCGTAGCCGTTCATTTCGGCGAAAGCCATCTCCAACTCGGCGGCGCGATTGCCGTCTTCCTCCGTCATTTCGGGCTTCGCGTAGAGCACTTCGCGCTCCTTCATATTCTCCCACAACGGCTGGTGACCCATCAGCACGGTGTCCATCACCGTGTTTTCATCGTATTTGAAGTGGTCCTGCGACAGCACCGAAAGGCGTTCGCCAGCACCCAGTTCCACCGTGCCTTTATTCGGCTCCAATTCACCACTGATGGCCTTGAGCAACGTCGATTTTCCGGCACCGTTGGCACCGATGATTCCGTAGATGTTTCCTGCCGTAAACTTGATGTTCACGTCCTTGTAAAGTACCCGCTTTCCGAACTGAATCGCGAGATTCGTAACTGTTATCATGTCGTTTTATACCTTAATTATAATTGATTTTTATACGATTTCGATTGTATTTTTATAAGATTCCACAGAAAAATAGCACGATGATTTGTGCGGTGAAGATGCGCAGGAACATCGAGAGCGGATAGACCGTGGAATAACCGATGGCAGGTGCTTCGCGCGAGCACGACGACGAGGCGTAGGCCAGTGCAGGCGGGTCGGTGTAGGTGCCGGCGAGCATTCCCATGATGGTGAAATAGTTGAATTTGTAGCGCAGTCGGGCGATGGTTCCCACGATGAGAATGGGGATAATCGTGATGAGGAAGCCCGTGTAAACGTATTTCAGACCGTCGCCAGCCACCACCGTGTCCCAGAATCCTGCGCCGGCTTTGATGCCGACACTGGCAAGGAAGAGCACGAGTCCGATTTCTCGCAGCATCATGTTGGCCGATGTGGTGGTGTAGGTGACGAGTTTCAACCGATAGCCGAAACGACCGATGAGAATGGCGATGAAGAGCGGACCGCCTGCCAATCCGAGTTTCAGCGGAACGGGCATTCCCGGAATGGCGATGGGAAGGCTTCCGAAAAGGATTCCGAGGAAGATTCCGATGAAAATCGTGGCGATGTTGGGCGTGTTCAAGCGGCGAATGCTGTTGCCCATCAATTCCTCGACGCGATTCACATTGTCCTCCGGACCAACCACCATGATGCGGTCGCCCACTTGGAAATGATACATCGGTGAGGCAAAAAGCTCGATTCCCTGACGTGTGATGCGCGTGACATTGACGCCATAGACACTCGAAAAATGCATGCCGCGAAGCGTTTTTCCGTTGATTTTCGGATTCGTAATCAAAATTCGGCGCGACACCATCGGCTGTTTCTCGTCTTCGTAGGCCCATTCGTTGCCGAGGAGCGGTCCGATGAAGGCTTGGATGGGTTCGGCATCGGCTTCGGCACAGACAACCAGAACTTCATCGCCGAGCGAGAAAACGGTTTCGCGGTTGGGAATGCTGACACGACCGTCGTGGAGTAGGCGAGTGCAGACGATGTCACGGTTCAGAAACTCGGAAACTTGAAGCAGCGAACGGTCGCAGATGAATTTGTTGGTCACTTTCAAGTGCATCAGCACGGGTTTTTCGTGCATATTCTCGTTCTCGGCGGCCTCGAGTTGCTTCTCTTCATTGTCCAGATTGACGCGACAGATATAGCGCACGGCAATCGTCGCCCCGATGATGCCCACCACGCCCAAAGGATAGGCGCAAGCGTAGCCCGAGGCGATTTCCGGCAGTTTTTCGGCAGGGAACACCGAATGAAGTGCTTCAACGGCAGCACCGAGCGCGGGTGTGTTGGTGACAGCACCGCAGAGCGTTCCCACCATCATCGGCAGGTTGGCCGGATTGTCGCTGTCGAAAAACAGGAAATAGCAGGCAAACATCACGCCGATGTTCAGCAAAATCGCCGTCGTCGCCAGTAGATTCAGGGTGACACCGCCTTTTCTGAAACTCTCGAAAAAGCCTGGTCCAACTTGTAGGCCGATGCAGAACACGAACAAAATCAATCCGAAATCCTGTACAAAATTTAGAATCTCGGTGGGGGCAGTGAAGTGGATGTGGCCAGCCAGAATACCGACAAACAGCACAAAAGTGACACCCATCGAGATGCCTCCAATTTTGATTTTTCCCAACAAAACACCGCCAAAAATGACGATGGCATAAAGCAATATGATGTGGGCGATAGAATCAGTTGTTGTAAATAGATTGACAATCCATTCCATTTTTTTCTGTATTTTTTATCCTCAATTCAATTTGCGGGTGCAAAGGTACAAAAAAAGTGCGAATCCATTGAAAGATTCGCACTTTTTCTTTCTCCTCCCCTTCGGGGGGAGGATGGGAGAGGGCTTTTTATTTCACCACCTTTTTCCCATTTCTGATATAAACGCCTTTCGCCACTGGCTCTTTCGCCACTGGCTGACCCTGCAGGTTATACCAGCGGTTGTCGGTCGGCAGGGTGTTGTTCTCTGGCAAGATTTCCACGATGTCGCTCGTGCTGCTGTCGATGCCGTTGAAGACGTAAACCGACGAGGCAGGAAGTCTCAACGTCAATTCGGTGTCGATGTCGATGGGCTGATCGACGGTCAAACCACTCAGATTTGCCTGTGTGAAGGCTTTGCTCAGCGTGATGCTACCCGTGACGTAGGCGGGGATGTCGAGTGCCTCGCGAAGTGTGGTCTTGAAGGTTTGCTGCGATTGGGCGGCATTGCGCAGGGCGAGGGTTGCCTTCTTGCCGTTCCACGATGCCCAACCATAAACCTCCGACTTCGAGCCTGTCCACGGGTTTCCGCCCACCCAGTGAGCATCGGGCAGCACGTCGGCCTGCTCGCGTTGCCACTTGATACAGTTCGCGATTTCAGCCCAGAGTTTACCGTTGTTGATGCTGTTCAGCAACGAATAGTCGGCGTAGAGTTCGACCATTCCCGAACCGCAGGCGAAGGCGCAACGTAGTTCGCGCACGACATCGCTATAGTCTTGGCTCATTCCCGCAACGCCGCCACCGAATTTCGAGAGCATAAAACCGTGTGTCATCATCGAATTGATGGGGCAGAGCGGCGAATTCTGTACGAAATTCTGATAGACGAGGCGGTCGCGGTAGGTAATCCAGTTCTCACGCGAGTTTTTGCCGTTTCCGATGGTTCCGTGGTCGTTCTCCTGACGCCAGACGGCATCGGTGTATTGGAACCAGAAAGGCGATGCCCACGTGCCGACGGTGGTATTGAGGAAGATGTCGGGCTTCACCTCGCGAATGCGCTGTTCGATGTCGATGATGGCCTCGGCGTTCTCTTGTCCAGTGGCACCAGCGTCGGGACCGACGGAACTGAACTGCGCACTGATGCCGTCGAACTTGAAGAAGTTGAAGTCGTAGTTATTGACCATATTCGTGCAGGCGGTGAGGAACACGTTGTAATACGCCTCGTTGCTCAGTTGCATTCCGCCCTTACCGTTCCAGTAGTTGCGACGATAGTTGCCGCTTTGTCCGTAGCCGCCCACTGGGCCGAGCCACGCGCCGATGTGCGAGTTCATTGCCGTTGCAGCGTCGCTGATTTTGCTGAATCCGTTGGGGAAATTCTTGTTGAACGTCCACGTGCCATACTGGTCCCAACCGTCGTCCCACATAAACGTGGCGATGCCCGTCTGATATTTGTCGAAGAGATTTTTCTTCCACTGATTGACCACGGTCAGACATTGCGACTCGGTGAAGTGGTTCGAATAGTCGGCGCTGTTGTTGCGGTCGATGTTCAACTCGTACCAAGAATTGTAGAGCGGGAACGGACGCCAAGGCACGGCACGCTCGCGCTCGCTATAGCACAGGAACGAGCGACGCGCCTGACCCGGGGCAATCAGTCCGACGACAGCACCCACGCGCCACGTTTTTCCTTTCTTCAACGTGGCCTGGCGGCTCCATTCGCCACGAATATTCGTCTCTTCGGGCGCATTGAGGTGCAGCGTTTCCTTGAGTTCGTATGTCAGATTGATGTTACCCGACGAGGTGTTGTCGCTGTCGTCGGCATTCAGCGCGACGTAATAGCGCAGTTTATAGTTGCCTGCGGCGGGCACAACAAACGTGTAGTTATGGTCGGTTTTGGCGTGTCCCGAGAAACCTGCGTGGTAGTCGGAAGCCGCCACATTGCCGTTGGCGTCGATGAGTTCCACACCGCCGATGGTCAGGCCGTGATTGCCTGAACTATACATAAATTGGGCGTTGAAAGTACCTTTTGAGCGGTCGAAACTGATGGTTTTCTCCATCATTCTCACCTTCGGATAACTGTGGCCGACCTCGTTGATGCGGGCAGGAACATCGGCACTGGCCACCTTCGTCCAAGAGCCCGTATTCCACGCGTCGGTACGCGTTCCGCCAGCCTTCAAAACAGGATAAATCAGACCGCTGGCGCTTTCTTCTTCGTCGTTGATCACGTTCTTGTCGAGGTCGCCGTCATAGACAACTTCGGGCGCCGACACCGTGCCGCTCCACGTGATGGTTCCGTTTGAGTTGAAACCGCCCGAAATGGCACCTGTCATTTCCTCGCTGCAGTCGCGGAAATAGCGCACGAGATAGTAGCCTTTCGTCGGAATGTTCAGCCGATAGACGTTGTTTTCGTGCCGTCCGCCAGCCGTTCCCTTGTGGTAGTCGCTGGCAACGACCTCGCCCGTGAACGGATTGAGCACATCCACGCCGGCGATGTCGAGGCGATGGCTACCGCTCGAATATTGGAACGTAACCGTCAGATTTCCTGTCGATTTGATGGCGAGATAGCCCTGGACGCCCGAAATGTAGTCAGAAGTGAAACCCAGATTCAGGATTCCCTGCGGCGTTTCGCTGCCGGGTGTCCACGAGAACTTGCTGCCGTTCCACGAACCATAGACGAATGGCTCGGTGCTTACGCCGCTGCCCGTCGTGTTGATGCCCATCGGCGTTTCCAGACCTGCGAAAATCTTGTCGCTTGCGATGACGGCACCGCGTGTGTTGCCCACAACGACGGGCGACTGCTCGCTGCTGCTGTTATCGACGGTGTAAATCATCGGAACAATGTTGTTCATCGACACATTCTGCGACGAAGTCAGTTCCAGTTCGGTGCGCAGGTAGTGCGAACCGTCGCGCAGCACGGCACGCCATTTCAGCGTGATGTTTCCGTGGCTGAAATCGGCCTCGATGGCCTTTCCCGGCAGGCGAAGCGAGCCTTTCACGGCGTTCTCGTCGGCATTCAGGTTGACGATGCGCGGCGTGCCCTGTGTCATTTCCGAGGCGGCCACTTCCGTTCCGTTGCCCAGTCGAATAGTGAACAGTTCCGTTTCGGGCTTGAGTCCCATCGCTTCGCAGCCGTTGAACACCAAATGACCGCCCGTTTGTTGGAACGAGGCTTCAAAAAGGTCGTTGCTGAGCGTGAAAACATCGCCCGACTGCGTCGCAACGGCAGTTCCGGCCTGCTGTTGCTGTGGGAAAATCACGGATTGAGCCTTGACTGTTGCGGTTGTGAGCAACAAGCCGAACATCAGCATTGCTATTCGTCGCGTCATACTTTTTCTACAATAAGTATAGTCTTTCATTTTTAGTAGTTTTTTTGTAGTTTATCCTTTTAACGGCTGCAAAGGTAAACTTTTTTCTTGACATGACAAAAAGATAGGCGAATTTTAACGCAAACGAAAACCGCCGGGTCTAAGACCCAGCGGCATTCTTCAATGTTTGTTTTTGAGCAATTGCTTATTGCTTAGCTTCTTCGACAGCTTCAACAGCGGCCTCAGTAGCTTCCTCAACAGCACCTTCTACAGCTTCAGCAGCCTCGGCAGCAGCCTTCTGGGCAGCTTCGTAAGCCTCGAACTTGCCAGCGAGGATAGCATCGAGCTTCTCCTGGAGGGTCTTGGCATCAGCCTCTTCGACAGTAGCAACACCGAGTTCGGTCAGAACAGCGGCAGTGTCCTCTGCGTTCAGAAGGGTGTCAACCACAGCTTCCTCGACGGGAGCTTCTTCAACAACCTCAGCGGGTTTCTGAGTGTTACCGCAAGCTGCGAACATGGCAGCTGCAACAAACATAAATGCAATTTTCTTCATTTTTTCTCTTTTTTTTAAGTTGTAAAACAATCTTTGTTTATTAAAACGGTGCAAAGGTAAGGTTTTTTTTGATACGCCACTCATTTTTTTTGATTTTTTTTCATCGAATTTTGTAACTTTTTTGTAAGTCGTTGAAAATCAATGACTTTTGAAATGTTAAAAAAATAAAATTTAAGAAACGATTTCTTTTGACTACTAAAAACTTGTTTTTGGACTGCTTTTTCACAGAATTTTCGTAACTTTGCACCATGATTGACACCTCGGCTTTTCAAGGCAAGACGGCAGCCTACTTCACATTGGGCTGCAAACTCAACTTTTCTGAGACATCGACCTTCGCGAAGATGCTTCAGCAGATGGGCGTGCGCACGGCGGAGAAAGGCGAGGAGGCCGATATCTGCCTCATCAACACTTGTTCGGTGACGGAAGTGGCCGACCACAAGTGCCGCCAAACGATTCACCGCGCTGTTCGACAGCATCCACGGGCTTTCGTGGTGGTGACGGGCTGCTATGCGCAGTTGGAACCGACGAAAATCGGGCAGATTGAGGGTGTCGATTTGGTGTTGGGTGCCAACGAGAAAGCGAATCTGATTCAGTTTTTGAGCGATGCGTGGAGCGGACGAGGTCGTGGCGAAGGAAGCGCGGAGGTGCACGCCGTCGAAAAGACACGCGACATCACGACTTTCGCGCCGTCGTGTTCGCGAGGCAACCGCACGCGCTATTTCCTGAAGGTGCAGGACGGCTGCAACTACTTTTGTACCTACTGCACGATTCCTTTCGCACGCGGTTTTTCGCGGAATCCGTCGATTGCGTCGTTGGTCGCACAGGCCGAGGAAGCGGCTCGCGAGGGTGGCAAGGAAATCGTGCTGACGGGCGTGAACATCGGCGATTTCGGTCGGACGACGGGCGAATCGTTTCTCGATTTGGTGAAGGCGTTGGACGCGGTCGAAGGCATCAGTCGCTATCGCATCAGCAGCCTCGAACCCGACCTGCTGACCGACGAACTCATCGAATTTTGTACCCAGAGCCGTGCTTTCATGCCGCATTTCCACATTCCACTACAAAGCGGTAGCGACGAAGTGCTGAAACTGATGCACCGCCGCTACGACACGGCTCTTTTCGCCCATAAAATTCGCCTCATCAAAGAACGGATGCCCGATGCGTTCATCGGCGTGGATGTGATGGTGGGCACGCGAGGCGAAACGCCTGAGTATTTCGAGGCTTGCTACGAATTTCTGCGCGGCCTTGACGTCACGCAGTTGCACGTGTTTCCCTATTCCGAGCGCCCCGGCACGGCGGCGTTGAACATTCCTTATGTCGTCAGCGACAAGGAGAAAAAGCAGCGGTCGCAACGGCTTCTGCGGCTTTCCGACGAGAAAACTGAGGCGTTCTATGCCCGTCACATCGGTCAGGAGGCGGAAGTTTTGTTTGAAAAGGCGTTGCGCGGTCGGGCGATGCACGGTTTTTCGCGGAACTACATTCGCGTGGAGTTGCCGGCGGCCTCGGCCCGCGAGGAATACGACAACCAATTAGTAAAAGTTCGGTTGGGAGGTTTCAATCACGACAAAACAGCTTTAATAGTTGATAGTTGATAGTTTTTTTATATTATATATAATAAGGTGTAGTTATGGAACAAAGGAAAATCGCCATCGTCATTTTGAATTGGAACGGACGGAAGATGTTGGAGCAATATCTGCCGTCGGTGCTGAAATATTCGCTTGAAGAGGCGGTTGTGGTTGTCGCCGACAATGGTTCTACCGACGACTCGCTGGCCTTTCTTGCCGAGCATTTTCCCGATGTCCATACGATTGTGCTTGAGGAAAACTTTGGCTTTGCCGAGGGTTACAATCGGGCTTTGCAGCAGGTCGAGGCCGACTATTTCGTGCTGTTGAACAGCGATGTCGAGGTGACGGAAAACTGGCTCAAACCGCTCGTCGAATATATGGATTCGCACGCGGAAGTGGCGGCGTGTCAGCCGAAATTGCTGTCGTGGACCGACAAAAACAAGTTCGAGTATGCCGGCGCGGCAGGCGGTTTCATCGATCGCTATGGCTACCCTTATTGTCGCGGTCGCATTTTCGACAAAATCGAGGACGACGAAGGACAGTACGACTCGCCGATGTTCGTTCACTGGGCGACGGGCGCGTGTCTGATGATTCGGAGCAAAGATTATTGGCAGGCGGGCGGTCTCGACGGTCGTTTTTTTGCCCATCAAGAGGAAATCGACCTTTGTTGGCGGTTGCGGTTGATGGGTCGGAAAATCGCTTGTCTGCCCGATAGCGTCGTCTATCATTTGGGTGGCGGAACGCTGCCGAAAGGCAATCCCCGAAAAACCTTTTTGAACTTCCGCAACAACCTGACAATGCTTTATAAGTGCTTGCCCGACAATGAGTTGCGTCGCGTGATGCGCCGTCGGTGGTGGCTCGACTACCTCGCTGCTTGGCAAACGCTCGTTTTAGGTGGAAATTGGGCCGATTTCAAGGCGATTTTCAAGGCTCGTCGGGCTTTCAGGCAACGCCTTCCGCTGTTCGAGGAAGAACGCAAGCGCATCCAGCAAAGTCGCGTGGCGCTCACCCCTTCCAAACAGAAAAACTTTTCGCTTCTTTGGCAATATTACATCAAAGGGAAACGGCGGTTTGAACAGTTGCCAACTGAGAAAATGGCGTAATTTGAAATCTGAATCTTTTCAAGAAAAAATCCCGAATCGCTTGGGCGGTTCGGGATTTTTTTTGTACCTTTGCACCATCAAAAAGTAAAAAAAACTATGATGCGATATTTAAAATGTTTCTTGCTGCTCTTCCTGTCTTTCCCAGCCTACGCCTCGGCGCAGTCTGACGTTCTTCACGGCCTGACCCAGTTCGACAAACAGCCGGAGGCCAGCCTCGCCAATGCGTTTTTCAAGCAGTTGGACAAGGAGGAGTTCACCGATTCGCTCATTCAGTTTGCTGTCGGAACGCATCCCGACACGCTCCGACAGCAGGTCTATTACTGGGCAGCGGAATTTTTCTACGACCAACAACAATATTCCGCAGCCGAGGAATACGGACTGAAGGCACTGCCGTTCTGTCAGAAAGGCACGAACCGCGCCATCGAGGGCGACTGCCTCAACCTGCTGTCCGTCATCTACATCCGCCTTGCTGATTACGAGAAGGCCGCGAAATACGCCAAACTCTGCAACGAAATCGACCGCCAAGAAGGCGACCCCGACAAAATCAGTTCGTCGCTCAACACGCTCGCCGCCATCTATATGAGCGCACGGCAGCCGAAAGAAGCCGAGAAATACATCCTCAAGGCCATCGAATACAGCCAGAAGGCCAACAATACGCAGCGGCAGGCCGTGATTCTCGGTATGGCGTCGGAAGTCTATCACGCACTCCACGACGAGCAGCAGGCTTACGACTACGCTTGCAAGGCATTTGAAAAGGAAGAAGCCCTCGGACGCACCGACAAGGCACTCATTCGCGAGGCGCAGATGTCGTCGGCACTGATGGGCTTAGAACGCTACAGCGAGGCGAAAAACCTCCTGCAAAAGGTCATTCCCGCCTTTCGCGAAAACGGCAACCGCCAGTCGCTCGGCATCAGTTGCAACCGTATGGGCTCGGTGCTCTTGAGCGAGGGGAAGAAAGAGGAAGCCGTCCCGTATTTCGAGGAAGCACTCGGCATTTTCACCGAAAACAAAGACCTCTACAACGAACATTTTGCGCGCAACGGGCTCTACCGCGCCCTGAAAGACACCAACCCCGCCGCCTCGATGCAGCACCTGGAGCGATGCAACGAACTGAAAGACTCCATCTACGACGAGGAAACTGGCGAACTGCTCTCGAAATACGCCGCACTCTACGACAACGAGCAGTTGCAGGCCGAAAACGAGCAAGAACGCGCCGCCCACCGTCGCACGATGATGCTCGGAACCCTCGCTCTGCTGCTGATTCTCGCCACCGCGTGGTATATGGTCAAAAGGATTCAGCGTCGCCATCAGCAGCACACCCAGACGCTGATACGCGAAATCGAACAACTCCGCAGAAAACTTTCCGAAAAACCGACCGAGCCCACCGAAAAGCCGACCGAGCCGACTGAAACCCCGACAGCACCGCCGACAGACTTGCCAGCGAAAGAGGCAGAGAAAGTTGTGGAAGAAAAAGACGATGACGACGAAATCTTCCTTTTGCGCGTCATCGGGGCGGTGAACGAGGTATTGCCGAGCGGCAACTTCAGCGTTGAGCAAATCGCCTCGAAACTCTGTATGAGCACCGCCACCTTCCGCCGCCGATTGCAGGGCGCGGCAGGCGAGACCCCGAAGGCATATATTTCCGCCATCCAGATGGAAAAAGCCGCAAATCTGCTGACAGAAAATCCCGAAATGTCACTATTAGAAGTGGCTTTCAAGTGCGGTTTCGACGACAGGAGCAACTTCGGACGCGCCTTCAAGAGAATTTACGGCTGTTCGCCTTTGGAATACAGAAATCAGCCGACGGCATCGTAAAGAATACAGAAAAACACACAGAAAAACGGGCAAAAAAGCCCGTTTTTTTGCATTTTGGAAGATTTTGACCACGATTTTGGAAGATTTTGAATACAATCCAACTCCCTTTTCGACGTAATTTTGCACCGTCAAAAACAAAAAACGATAATGGACGATGCAAAAAAACGAAAATATGCAAGGATGTTGATAGCAGAATATTTCCGTATTTCCGCCAGCTGACGACCCAAGAACGGATTGTCCAGACAATCGTGGACAGAAAATGGGAAGAGATGGCATCGAAAATAGATGGCATCATCGACCGAAAAATCGAAGAAAAGTTTCAGGCGCAGGCATGACATATACATTATATAACATATATGCGGAGGCGCAAAAAATTCCTTCAGGGAGCAGTAAAATTTCCTTCAGGGAGAAAATAAATTTCTTTCAGGGAAGAAAAAAAAATCTTTCAGGGAGAAAATTTTGCCGCGACGAGGAGCAAGAAAAAACCGAGACTTATCAATATAATTTTTAACAATTAAAAAAACAAAAGACTATGAAAGTGAAATTAGTAGAAAGGGTGAACCCCACAGACAGAAAACAAGTGAAACTCTATGCCAACGCCATCAACGCGGGCAAGAAAGACATCAGGGCCATTGCCAAGGACATCGCAGGACGCTCGTCGCTCACAAGGGGCGACATCGAGAACGTGCTCTCGAACTTCCTCGACGAGCTGCCCAAGTACCTCAACGACGGCTTCAGCGTGCAGCTGGGCTACTTCGGAACGATGCGAATCTCGCTGTCGAGCGAGGGCGCGGAGACGGCCAAGAAGTTCCGCACCGAGAGCATCAAGCCGAAAATCATCTTCACGCCAGGCACCGAGCTCAAGGCCGAAATGGAGAAAATCAGCTACAAAATTGAAAACTAACATAACACATTCAACCGTTATGAAAAAACAAATATTCACAATCCTACTTGCCTTCTTCGCGATGCTCGCAGGGGCTTTGCCCGCGAAAGCCTTCGATCAGGAGGAGTGCTATCAACTTGTTGAAGACAATCTTCAAGTTGGGAACCTAACTTTTGACTTGTGGGAATCGAGGCGAAAAGTTCACGAATATTCAAATTATAGTCATCAATACTATGAAATTGATAAGACTTTCTACATCGCCAGGCTCATCGCCATCAGTGGCACTGAGCAGGAGGTGAAGGTGCTCAAGACCGTCAACAATGGGGGGCAAGTCTATGACGTAGTAGCCGTTGGCGACATTACGAACAACTATGTGAAAACCCTGATTTTCCAGGGCAATATCAGTTTTGCTTATTCGGAATATTGGTACGGTTTCAGCCGTATCAAAGATGCGAATGGCAATGCTGTTTTCTATTCAGACTATCTTTTGGGTTCTCTCTCTTCCACTTCACTTGAAACCCTCGTGTTCGAGGGCGAAGTCGGGCTGACTCATCCCGCTTCAGGGCCTCAACACAAACACTCTCTGGACAAACTGAAGCATATTTATTTTAAAAAGTCAGCACCCTATTTGGAGGGAAACTGGAGCGACTATTTCAGTAGTCCGTCAAGATATGTCGTCACCGCCCATGTGAACAGATCGCAGGCGCTGTGCGACGAGATGAAGGCTTCGTGGGCCGTGTGGAGCAGCTTCAAGTCCATCGTGCCCTACTACTCGGACTATCGGGCCACGGTGGAGAACAACAGCGGAGGCGAGGTGGAAGTCTATTCGTGCGACGAGCTCAGTTACAGCGCGGCTGTGGCAGAGAACAAGGCATCGCTCTTGAAGGCAGTCGCTGGAAATTCTGCTACGAGCATAAGGTTTGACACGGGAAAGAACTACTGTGTGAAGTTCCATTACGACCACAACCTGTACAATGCGCCGACGGTGACGCGCAACGGAGAGCCCATCGCACTGACAACGTTAGAGGCAGGCGTGGCAGGCTATGAGGAAACCAACGTGCAGGAAGCAATCACCTATGTCGTGACCAACAACTACAAGTCTTGCCGCCTGAGCTTCGACCGCACCGTCAGCGGCGGCAGCAACAGCGGCTATCTCGCCGGCACTTACAAGATTGTGCGCAACGGACAGACGCTTACGGGCAACATCACCAACGGCTTCGTCGATTGCGACTACGGAACGCAGGTGACGCTGACCTTCCCCGCCACCTACGAGCTGACCAATGCCCGTCTCTACAACCACACCACACAGCAGTCCACCCCGTATCCGGCTTCCGCAGCCGACGGGCTCTATACCATCACCTTCGACGTTCCGTCGGCAGGTTCGGCGCGATTCTACTATACTTGGATGATCCCCAACGTCGTAGTGGCCGACCCCGTGATTCGGGTGATGCGCATGGGCGAGGGCGAGGTGAAACTGACAGGCTTCTGGGATTGGAGTCGCGACCACGACGAATACTACAATCAGAAAGTGATGAACTGCATGATGAGCAACACGGAAATGGCCATTCCCAAGCCCACCTACGAAACGGATGCGTGGGGCTTCAAGCTGGAAATGAAACCGCTGAAGGGACAAATCCTCAGAAAACTGCTCGTGGCCCAGGCCGTTAACGGTGATGATACCCCGTACATCGAGTGGGACAGCTATGCAGGCGAATACGATGCCTCGACGGGCACCTATACCTTCCTTGTCGATTTGTACAACGGCATCGGGGAAATGAACTTCGGCCAGCAAGACTATACGATTCTGGTCGATATGGGACCCAAGCAGACAATTGTCGAGGAAGGCTATAAGCATCAGATACTCTGCAAGGGCACGACAGAAAGCCAAGTGTGGTATTCGGCAGAAGAACGACAGAATCTTTCAACCAATGGTTCCACGACGATTGTGATGGATGACGACGACGGCTACGACCATTTCATCGGAATCGATTTGGCCGAGGGCGAGACGTTCACGGTCTATCGCGACGGTGTGGATGTGACGAACCAGTTCCCACACTACAACAAATCCACCTTCCTCTTTGAATTCTGTAGCGAGGATAGCTACGCTTCCAGTTGGACCATCCTGTTCGAGAAAGAAGAAAAGAACACGACCAATTGGACCGTCATTCAGCCCAACAACGACGTAATATCTGAATTGCTGCTGACACGCGGTGGTTCCGAAAATGAAACCGTGGCCTGCACAGAAGCCATGACCACACAGACATTCGACACCGACATACAGAAAGTGACGCTGCGCGTGGCGACGACTGGAGAATCTTCGGAATATAGCGTTTATCTGGTGAATTACGGCAGCGATAAGATGCCCGTTATCAAGGCTGTGAAGGAGATTACGGGACTGGGCTTAGCTGAATCAAAAAACCTTGTAGATAGTGCAGACGGCACTACGCCAGTCTTGGTTAAAGCTTTCGCAACTGCGGCTGAGGCCCAGGCAGCGAAAGAGACTCTGGAAACCGCAGGCGCAACGGTGCAGGTAAGCATCAATGGCAGGGGCACGCGGATTTTCCGCGACGGCGTGGATGTGACCGCACAGGGAACAGCCGACGGCAACTATCTGTGCTTCGAAGTCACCGCCGACAACTTGGCAAACACCACGTGGGTGATTACCGCCGAGCCTGTAATGCCGAATCCTTACGATGTGAATGGCGATGGTGTGATTGATATGCAGGATGCCATCAAGGTTATGGAAAAATATATGAATCAATAAAAATGTATTGTAAATCTATGAAAAAATTAGTTTATTTACTGCTGTTCCTTGCCATTGGCGGAACGGCAACGGCGCAGACGCTTTCTGTACCCGATGTGGAAGTTTTGCAGGGCGGAACGGCCAGTTATTCCGTCAATGTCAATGTTGGAAACGGAAATTATAAAGGATTCCAGTGCGATGTCCAATTTCCAGCAACGGGTTTCTCGATTCCTGCCAAGCCGAATATGACGGTCAATCCGTTGTGGAGTAGTAGTGTGCTTTATGACCAAAGTCTGACGAATGGCGCAGGCCATTTGGCTGCTGTTACTGGCGACACGTATATTCCGACAGGTGACTTTGAAATCTGCACGGTGACATTCCAAACAGCACCCGACATCTCTTTGGGAGAATACACCGTGACGCTTTCCAACATCGTGTTCTTTATTTCAGGAGACGAAAGGGTTACGCTTCCCGACCCTGTAACCTTCAAGGTGAAAGTGGTGAGCGTAGTAACCCTCGACGAGAACTCGACCGAGGCTCCGACCGCCGCCGACGGCGTGAACGTACTCGTGAAGCGCACCATCGCCGCCAACGAGTGGGGAACCATCTGCCTGCCGTTCGCGATGAGTGCCGAGCAGGTGACGGCAGCCTTCGGCTCGGATGTGAAGCTCTGCGACTTCACAGGACACGACTTCGAGGAGGCAGCCAATGGCGACATCACTTCTATCACGATGAACTTCGAGGCTGTGACACCGCTCGCCATCGAGGCCAACCATCCGTATATCATCAAGGTGTCGAGCCCCGTGACGCAGTTCAGTGTCGAAAACGTGGACATCGTGCCCGAGGCAGATCCGTGCATCGAGTTCGACAATGGCAAGACGGGCAACAGAAGAGTTGTCTATAGCGGATTCTACGGCACTTATCAAGCCCAGACCGAAGTTCCCGAGTTCGCCCTGTTCCTCAGCGGCGGCCAGTTCTACTATTCGAAGGGTCTGACGAAGATGAAGGGCTATCGCGCCTACTTCGAGACACAGGAAATCTTGTCGAAGGTCGAGAATGCCGCAGGTGCGAAAATCGGCTTCAACATCGACGGCGAAACGACGGGAATTGACAACTCTCAACTGTCAATTGTCAACTCGAACGATGGTTGGTACACGCTCGACGGCATCAAGCTCAACGGTGAGCCGAAGAAGAAGGGCATCTATATCAAGGACGGACGCAAGGTTGTCGTCAAATAATTAAAAGGTAAAAAATAGTAAAAACGCCCCTAAGCCTCCCCCAGTTGGGGGAGGACGGGAGGGGGCCAAAAAGTAGTAAAGAAATGAAAAAGCAAGAATATTTGAAACCGATTGTAAAAATCCTTCCTGTGGGCAGCGACGACCTGCTCGTGGGAAGCGGAGTGACGGGCACCACCGGCGACGACACCATCGGCTACGGTGGCACCGACGACGACGGCAGCCTCGACCCTGGCGCGAAAGACTTCGAGTACTACGAAGACTACTCAAGCGTTTGGTACGATTAAATTCGTGAAGTGTGGAAAAAAGAAGCGAAACTTTTGCGGTTTCGCTTCTTTTTTCGTATCTTTGCATCATCTTTTGGAATGTTTATGGAAAAAATCCGAAGAATAATGCTTTTCAAGTCTTATTTCAAAGACTTCTATGTGGCGCAGACCCAAGCCGTGCGTGACAAAATCAATTTCGTGCTGAAGTTGGTGGAGACACAACGGATAATTCCGAAAAAATTCTTCAGAATCATCGAGGGTTCCGATGGCATCTATGAAATTCGCGTAGAATTTGAAAGCAATATCTATCGAATTTTCTGTTGTATGGATGACGGTGCAGTGGTTGTTTTATTCCACGGATTCCAGAAAAAGACGCAAAAGACACCACAAAAGGAAATCAAACGGGCGGAAGCCATCAAAAAAGAATATTTTAAAAGCAAGGAGGCAAAATAATGGATACGAAGAAGAAAAAAGCGATGATGGAGAGTACGACTTACGACGAACTGCTCGATGCCGAATACGGTAAGCGTGGAACGATGGCTCGTGAGGCTTTCGAGGCCGAAGCAGAGGCGTTTTGCTTAGCCGAGTGTCTGAAAGAACAGCGTCGGCTGAGCGGTATGACGCAAGAACAATTGGCCGCCAAGATTGGCACCAAAAAAAGTTATATCTCGAAAATCGAGAACGGTCACGCCGATGTGCAACTTTCTACTCTTTTTCGCATTTTCGGCGGACTGGGCAGGCGCGTTTCTCTGACTGTTCTGTAAATAACATCAAATATTTTTCGGGAAAATGAAGGTTTTTCCGAAAAAATCTGTATCTTTGCATCGTGTTTCGGAAGAGACACGATTTTAATTGCTCAACTTTCCCTGAATGAACTGCGACCTCTGACAAGGAGATTTACGAGCAAACCAATAATCCAAGAAGTCACGCATATAGCGTAGACTTCTCCATTGGATTATTGAGGCTGTCGCAGGCCTATTCAGGGAAATGGCGGGTCTGCGCTTTCTTTATATGACGGAGTTAGCACGGATTCCGACAAAAAAGAATTTTAGCATTAACTTAAAATTAGAAAATATATGAAGAAAAAAGTTTCAACTCTCGCGCTTGCTCTTTTTATAATTGCAGCGACGGCCTGTGCAGCCACGGTGAATGTCGGCGGAACGGTTAATGTCAGTACGCTCGACGATAATGCAGATGTTAAGTTGATTGGCGCAACCACGCTGAATGTCGATGCCAATAAGACACTTGCATCTATCAGCGGCAACTATGCGCTGACGATTCAGGGGAGTAATCGACTGGAAATCAAATCAGGTGGACACGGAATTTCCGTATCAAGTCTGGAACTTTCGCTTTCTGGAACCACTAATGCAGTCGTAGTGATAGACAGCAAAAAAGATGGGTTGCACGTGGATGGCAGCGTTATCGTAAGAAGCGGAAGACTGTTTATCGGCGTCGGAAGTTATTCCAGCGCAATCTATTCTATCAATGGCAATGTTGTAATCCATTCTGGATTTCTGGAGTTCAGCGGCGGCACAAGCAGCGAGGGAATCTATACGGAAAAAGGAAATATTGTTGTGTACGGCGGTACGGTTTATAGCAGCTGTCCGAATCACGCATTGTTTGCGAAGGATGGAATGGTTTCTGTTTCCGGGGACGTTGAAGCAATCAGCGGCATGGCAATATGGGCAAAAAAAGGAATCGCAATCAACGGAGGCAAGACAAAGATTAGAGCATGGTATTCGCTATATTCTCAAGCAGATATCAAGATTCAAAATGCCGAGGTTGAAGTTACAAATATAGAAGGAGTAACAAACCCGGCCGCAATCTTTGCCAAAACAGGAATTAGCATCAACAACGCGACCGTGACAGCAAAAACGGAGAAGACTGAAGCCACAGACCCTGATATGATTGTTTCTGAATCAGGCGATATTGTGATAGGGTCTGATGCAACCGTAACGGCAACCGGTATTTACTGCGGTGTATATGCAAAGAACGGCTCAATTACAATTGCCGGAAATGTGAATGCAAAAGGGTTGTATGCGATATGGGCTAAAAACGGCATCCAAATCACAGGCGGCAAGACAAAAGCAGAGGGTCCAATGGCAATATGTACGCCTGCGATGCTCACGATTCAGAATGCCGAAGTTGAGGCGAAAGGATGGGACAACCCCGGTGGTGCTGCACTTTTTGGCGGAAACGGAATTGTTGTCAGCAATGGAACCGTGACAGCAACAGCCGCACCCGGCCGTGACGCAATAATATCTGGATCGGGACAAATCACACTGAACGGGACGATTACAGCCAGCGGTGGTAAAACCGGCATATCCGCAAAAAGTAATATTATCATTGAAGGCGGCTCTGTTAATGCACAGGGAAGCAGCAGCGCCGTATATTCCAATGCCGGAACCATCACCATCAAGTTGCCGTTTGTGATTAGTCCCCCATCGGGTGGCAAGGTCAGTGGAAAAACAATCGTCGATTCGTCAGGAAACACGGCAAAAAGCGTTGTAATAAAAGCAGGCATTACTGGCATAGAAATCAACGCGACGAACTTCCCCAATTTGAACTTCCAAAATTACGTATCGAGCAACTGCGACAAAGACCAAAACGGCTACCTTTCCGATGCGGAAATTGCCGCCGTAACTTCAATGAACGTTAGTGACAAATCCATCTTCACCCTCAAGGGCATCGAGTACTTCACCGCGCTGAAAACATTGCGCTGCTCCAAAAATAAACTTGCCAAGCTCGATGTGTCGAAACTCACGAAATTAGAAGAATTAAGCTGCAATGAAAACCAACTCATCACGCTTGACGTGTCGAAAAACACCAAGCTCACAAAGTTGTACTGCTACGGCAACAAAATCAATGGTGATGGTATGCAGGCACTCGTCAACAGCCTGCCGAAAGTAACCAACGGCGACCTCTACATTTATTTCAACTGGACGCTCGAAGAAAACGTCATCACCAAGCCGCAGGTGGCAGCGGCCAAGGCTAAAGGCTGGACCGTAAGAGTCGCCCAAGGGTCGATCTACGAAGGCGTGGACCCAGGCATCGCCATCAACTCGACGAACTTCTCCGACGCGAACTTCCGCAGCTTCGTTTCCTCGAACTACGACAAGGACAAGGACGGCTACCTCTCAACGTCGGAAATTGCCGCCGTGACCGAAATCAACGTCAATCGCAAGTCCATTTCTAAGCTCAAGGGCATCGAGCACTTCACCGCGCTGACGCGGCTTATCTGTTTTGCGAACAACTTGACTACACTCGACGTGTCGAAAAACGTCAAACTCACATCCCTCGACTGTTCCTACAACAACCTCACCTCGCTCACCTTATCGAGTGGCAACACCGCGCTAAAAACGGTGGAGATCTACGGCAACCGACTCAACGGCACGGCGATGCAGACGCTGGTAAACAGCCTACCGAGGGCGACAAACGGAAGTTTCTACGCTATCGACACAACCTACGGCAATGAGCAGAACGTCATTACGAAGGCGCAAGTGAACACCGCCAAGGGCAAGGGTTGGAAAATCTATGACTATCAGGGAGACTATAGTTATTCCGAGGAATACGCTGGCAGCGAAACGACACCAGTGGAAAACATCGAAGCCGATGCCGAGCCTCAGAACGCCCGTTGGTACACCATCGACGGAAAGAAACTCCCCACCGAGCCCACGCAGAAGGGCATCTATATCAGAAATGGTAAGAAGATCGTGAAATAATATCGTGGAGTGTGGAGTGAGAAATGCATTTGGCTTAACTTCCTAACTTCTTAACTTCCAATAAAAAAGAAGCGAAACTTTTGCGGTTTCGCTTCTTTTTTCGTATCTTTGCAGTCAGAAATATTCGTAAACCTAAAAACAACAGAAGAAAATGGAAGTAAAAACATATACTCCCGGTGACTTCATTCAAGCGTTCCGGGCTCACAAGCGGCACAAACGCGAGTGGCAGGTGCGAATGGAGCGTGAAGAGGCTGAGCTGCGGATGGAAGTGGAGCGTGCCAAGCAGGATCCTTTCTATCGGCGAGGCTCCGACGGTATGGCTTGCGAGCCAACCCCGATGCCCCGACCCAGTTTCAAGTCTGGCAGTTTTGCGAAAGCCATCCGCACCCACAGGAAGTATCAGCAGGTATGGCAGGAGCGCATCAACCGCGAGTTGGACGAATTGGAAGAGAGCCGGCGCGTGGCTATGGAGAAATTTCAAACGGAAATGGAGTTGGTGGAAGTATGAATCCAATCGATCTCGCGTTGTTGAATCGCCTGTCGCCATACGTTGTCACGTGTTATGACGCGGAATATCATTTCCATACGGACTATGGCGTTGAATATGCCGTAGATTTCAAGTATGAATCGGCTTTCGGAGGCATTCCGGCTTATTGGCTCGACTTGTCAAACCGTAGCCAGCGTCCGTCGCCCAACGACCCGAAAGTGCTCCAGACCGTCATGCGAATTATCATCGAGTTCTTCCGTGCCAATCCCGACATATTATTGTATATGTGCGACAATGCCAACGACCAGCAGGCACAGCGCAACCGCCTTTTTCTGCGATGGTTTACGGGGGCGGAACAGAGCAAGCACTACTATATCAAGACGGCGGTGGTGACGGATGAGAATATGGAGAATTTCATCGCCATCATTGTGCCTCGCCATCATCCCTATCTGTATGACATTATGGCTCATTTCGACAGCGAAATTGCGATGTTCCAGGAAGGCAAGCCGTAGTTTCCCCCATCCTTCCCCCCGAAAGGGAGGAGCTGTATGGGCTTCACTTCTTAACTTCTAAAAAAATGCGAATCTTGCAAATGATTCGCATTTTTTCATTTAATCCCCCGCTCATTCAGCGCACGGCTGTATTTCATCGCATTCTGCAGGTGTTCGGCGTAGGTGGCAGCGAAATTGTGGGTGCCGCTGAAGTCCTCTTTGGCGCACATATAAAGGTAGTCGTGCTGCTTGTGGTTGAGAACGGCGTCGATGCCAGCCACCGAGGGAATGCGGATGGGGCCGGGGGGCAGTCCGACGTTGCGATAAGTGTTGTAGGGACTGTCGAAAGCCAACTGACGGTTGTAGATTCGGCGCAACTCGAACTTTTTCATTGCAAATTTCACGGTCGGGTCGGCCTGCAAGGGCATTTTCTGGCGCAGTCGGTTGATATACATGCCTGCAATCATCGGTTTTTCAGCGTTGTTGGCGGTTTCTTCGTCGATGATGCTCGCCAACGTGACGACCTCTTCGCGTGTCATTCCAGCCTTGTCGGCTTTTGCTTGTCGTTCCTGCGTCCAAAAGGCGTCGCACTCTTTCTTCATCCTATTGAGGAAGTTCTCGAGTCCGATGTTCCAATACATTTCGTATGTGTTCGGAATGAACATACTGATGACGGTTGCGGTGTCGAGTCCGTATTTTTGACAAATGTTGTTGTCGGTCAGTGCTTCAGCGATTTCAGTGCTGTCGAGCATCAGTTTTCTGGAAAGTTCGGCAGCGAGTCGCTCGGTGGTTCTGACCGACGGAATGGTGAGCATCAGCGGTTTCTGCCGACCATTTTTCAAATTTTTGAACAGTCGGAAAGTCGTCGTCGAAGGTTCCACTTCGTAGCGTCCTGTGTGCATATTTCCGGCATAGTTGCAATGTCGCAGCAGCGTCATCAGGCCGCTCAGGGCATATTGCTTTGCGAAGGGTTTGACCTGTTTGCTGATGGAATCGGTCGTGTCGTCGGCATCAATATAGATATAATGTGTGTCGTCGGCCTTCGAGAACGGCGTGAAAACGTAGTAGCCAGCGAGTGCGACAATGATTGCCACGCAGATGGCCGATGTCTTCAAATAGTGTCTTTTGATGATGTTACTCATAAATTTTACTTGAAAATCGGCTGCAAAGGTACGATTTAGTGGTCGGATAACAAAGAGAATTATCGTTTTTTTCTTTTTTTAGCAGTGAAATTGGCGACGAAATCGTCAGAAAGTTGTATCTTTGTCGCCGAAAATGCAGTGTTCCGGCTTGTCGCTGGCAGAAAATGGCACGTTTTTTAACCGTTGTCAGACTCTGCGAGAGGAAAGTCCGGGCAGCATAGGACGCCTCACTTCCGAAAATAGAAGCTGTGGGTGACTGCAGGTGAGGGCAGAAGAGAATGACCGCCGTCCGCGCGGGCGGTAAGGGTGAGAAGGTGGTGTAAGAGACCACCAGCCGGCGGGTGATCGTCGGGCTGTGCCTACTGGGGGCTGCAAGTTCATGTAAACCGTCGATTGGAGGGTTGTCCGCCCGAGTGAATCCGATTCTGCGACGGAGGGTAGAACGCTAGAGCCGTAGGGTGACTTGCGGCGTAGATAAATGACAGGCGCCTGATTCGTCAGGTACAGAACCCGGCTTATAGGGGCACTGCGTTTCGTTTTTTTGTGGAGTGAAAATGAAAAATAAATGGTACATTGTACTTAGTAAATTGTAAATTGAAATGGCAAATTTACCTGATTTCATGAAATACAAGGACAAATTCTCGGAGAGTGGATTTGTCGAAAAGATTTCGCGTGTGGCGAAGCGGGCGGGCTCGAAGTTGGTCTACGCTGCGCTTATCCTGTATTACACGCTCGAAAGTCCGAAGGTTTCGCTGAAGGACAAGGCTTATATCATCGGTGCATTGGGCTATTTGATTAGTCCGCTCGACGTGGTGCCCGACGCAATTCCGATTGCTGGTCTGGGCGACGATTTGGCGGTGCTCGTCTTCGTGCTGCAGCGCGTCTGGGGCGATGTTTCCGACGATGTGAAGGAAAAGGCGAAGAGTAAACTCTCGCAATGGTTCGACGACGACGAAATCGGGAATGCCGACGATGTTTTCTCGACTGAACCGAGCGAAACACCCGTCTGATTTCCACGAAATTTGAAAATCTAACAAAAACAAGAAAAATATGAATCTGAAAACTCGATTATCAGTGATGAACTTCCTCGAATTTGCCGTTTGGGGAGCTTATCTGACTTGTATGGGAAACTACCTTGGAGCCGCCGGACTGGGCGATAAAATCGCGTGGTTCTACGCCATTCAGGGCATTGTGTCAATTTTTATGCCGACGCTGATGGGCATCGTGGCCGACAAATGGATTCAGCCGCAGCGACTGCTCGGTTTGTGTCATTTGGCAGCGGGATTTTTTATGCTCGTGTGTTGGTGGATGGGCGTGGAGGCCGGTTTCGGTCAGGAATTGCCGAACAAGGGTCTTTTCATCGCGATGTACACGCTGAGCGTGGCGTTTTTTATGCCGACCATCGCATTGGCGAACACGACAGCATTTGCGACGCTGAAAAACAACGGCTATGACACGGTGAAGGACTTTCCGCCGATTCGCGTGCTTGGAACAGTTGGTTTCATCGCCACGATGTGGTTTGTGAACTGCGCGGTGTGGGAAGATGGCGCTTTTTCGTTCACACTGGCCGAAAATGCCCATAAATTCCAATACACCTATATGCAATTCTTCGTGTCGGGTGTGCTGAGTGTGGTGCTGTTTGCCTATTGTTTCACGCTGCCCGAGTGCAAGATTGAAAAGAAAAAAGAGCGCGTTTCGTTGGCTGAAACACTCGGTTTGGACGCTTTCAAACTCTTTAAGACGCGGAAAATGGCGCTGTTTTTCATCTTCTCGGCGCTGTTGGGAATGTGTCTGCAGGTCACGAATGGCTACGCAGGTCCGTTCATCACGAGTTTCAAGGGCGACCCGACTTTCGCCGATACTTTCGCGGCCAACAATGCCACGCTGCTGACGTCGATTTCGCAGATCAGCGAGGCGCTTTGCATCCTGATGATTCCGTTCTTCCTGAAGCGATTCGGCATCAAAATCGTGATGCTGATGTCGATGTTTGCGTGGGTGTTCCGCTTTGGCTTCTTCGGCATTGGCAATCCCGCAATGCCGGGCGTGCTGCTGTTTGTGCTGTCGTGCATCGTCTATGGTGTGGCGTTCGACTTTTTCAACGTGTCGGGCGGTATTTTCGTCGATCAGGAGTGCGAACCGTCGGTAAAAGCGTCGGCGCAGGGCCTGTTTATGATGATGACCAACGGCATCGGTGCGACATTCGGAACGCTGGCCGCAGGCGAAATCGTGAATAAATATTGCACGTGGCAAGACGGTTTCCTGTTGGGCGACTGGCAGACGTGTTGGTTCATTTTCGCAGGTTTTTCGCTCGTTGTCGGCATCGCGTTCGCGTTGGTGTTCAAACCAGAGAAACGGTGATTCGTGAAGTGTGGAGTGTGAAGTGAGGAGTGTGGAGTGGAAAATTGAAAAATAGTCAAATTGAAAAATAAATAGTACATCGTAAATTCGTAAATTGTAAATTATAAATATGGATAGGATTCGATTGGTTTTCAAGAGCGTTTCCGAGATTATGGGCACCGACGAAATCGGCCTGCTCATTCTCACCGATGAGCAAGAACTTCGCCAGATTGCGATGCCTTGCGACAGGACGATGATCGAGCAGTTTAGTCTGCGGCTCAACCGTGCGCCAGTGGTCGGACGATTGTTGCCCGAGGTGCTGTGGCACGTCATTTCTATGCGCTCCGACCACGCGTTTGAAATCGTCGTTACCGACATCATCGAGGGGCAATATCGCGCCCTGTTGGTCGATGTCGAGACGCAGGAACCCGTGAGTCTGCGGATGAGCGACGCCGTGCTGCTGTCGTACATCGCCAAACTGCCAATCTGGATCGATGCCCAACTGATGGAGAAGCAGAGCGTGCCCTACGATCGTGAGGCGCGTGGCGTGGCGATTCCCGTGAATACGATTTCGACGGAAATGTTGCAAAATGCGCTCGACAAGGCGGTCGAGGAAGAGAAATATGAATTGGCGTCGCATTTGCGCGATGAATTACGGAGAAGGAAAAGGGCGTGAAAGAAGCAAGATATTTCTATGTGCCTGATGCCGCGAATCAGACGGAACTGCCGCAAGACGAGGCGGTTCACGCGCTGCGTGTGCTACGGCTGAAGGAGGGCGACGAAATTTTCCTGATGGACGGCGAGGGAGCGTTTTTCCGCGCCGTCGTCGCGATGACCAACTCGAAACATTGCTTCTACAAAATCCTCGAAACGCTACCGCAAGAAAAAACGTGGCGCGGACGAATCCATTTGGCGATTGCACCAACGAAAAACATCGACCGAATCGAGTGGCTCGCGGAGAAAGCGACGGAGGTTGGTTTCGATGAAATTTCGTTTCTCGACTGCCAATTTTCCGAGCGTCGGCAGTTGCGCGAAGACCGCATCGAGAAAATCGTCGTGGCAGCGATGAAACAAAGTCGGAAAGCGTGGTTGCCGAGGGTGAACGCGCTGGTTCCGTTCCGAAAATTCATCGAAATGCCGCGTTCTGGCCGAAAATTCATCGCCCATTGCTACGAGGAAATCGAGCGCAGTGACCTTTTTCAATTGCTTTCGGACAGTTGTCGTGCAACGGATTCGGCGGATGAAATCACGGTTTTGGTCGGTCCAGAGGGTGATTTTTCGATGGACGAAGTGCGAATGGCACTGGAAAACGGCTACGAATCGGTGTCGTTGGGCGCGAGTCGCCTGCGCACGGAAACGGCGGGCTTGGTGGCGGTGATGATGGCGAATTTGGTGTTGAATCAATAAAAACTAATATGAAAAAAATCGGTTTTCTTTTTATCAATTTATGTCTGATTCTGGCGTTGGTTTCTTGTTCCAACGACGACTACACGAAGGCGTTGCCGTCGGGTAGCACGGCGTTGATGTACGTCGATATGAAGCAGTCGGGTGGGGTGGAGAGCCGCGATTTCCTCAAAAAAATGGTGCCGATTGACAACCTCGGCGACTGCGGCCTCGATTTTGCGCAAAAACTCTATTTCTTCGAGTTGGCCGACGGTGCCGTTGGGCTGTGCGCACGTGTTTCTGACGCGAAACAAGTGGGTGAAACGCTGAAAACACTCGCCGAAAACGACCAATGTAAGGAGATTTCCGAGGTTGGCGGCTTGCAGACCGCTGTTTTGGGGCAATCGTGGGTCGCGGCCTACGACGACAACGCTTTTCTGCTGATGTTTTCCGTGCCCGCCACCGACATTCAGTCGGCGAAAAACCGCTTGGTGCGCTATCTGAAGCAAGACGGCGACCGCAGCGAGAAGTTCACCCAGCTGTTCCAAAAACTCAACGCGACGAAAGGCATTGCAGCCGTTGTCGGACGCGGTCAAACCCTGTTGAAAACCACCGACCTCGACCTTCCGCAAGGTGTTGAGGCGTCGCAGGTGCTCGAAGCCGTCAGCGTCACCATTGAAGACAGCGTCGTCTATGCGCGGAGCAACCGTTTTTCGTTCGACGCGAAGGTCAGCAAGGCGTTGAACGACCACGAGCGCGTCTTTCGTCCGATTGAGGGTCGCTATGCCCAGAATTTTACCAGCAATGCCTTTATGAACATCGCGATGAATGTCGATGGAGAGCGTTTTTTTCCGATGATTCAGAACCACGAAACGATGATGGCTTTTCTGGCTTCAGCCAATGCCGCTATCGATATGAACAACATCATCAAAAGCATCGACGGCGACGTGGCGATGATGTATTTTGGAGATATGATGTTTTCTGATAGTCGTTTCTTGTTGCTTTCAGAACTTGCTAATTCCCAGTGGCTTGCAGATGTTGGTTATTGGAAAACTTCAACACCTAAAGGTGGTGAAATCAAGGATTTGGGAAAAGACACCTATTGTTATACCGACAGCCAATCGCAGTATTATTTCGGTCTGGTCGGCGGCACGAAAGATGGTCAGAAATCGCCCACGTCGCAGCAATTTTTCTGTGGCAACACACCCAATGCCGCCACCTCTCCGTTTGAACCCGTCGGGGAATCGATTCCACAGGCTGTCATCGAAAAAATCAAGGGAAATCGCCTCGCGGTCGTCGTGAATTTGGAGAAGAGCGGCGGCATCCTCGCGATGATGTTGAAAGAGAAGTTTCAGCCGCTTTTCGGCGACTTCAACACCGTCGTTTACCTCGTAGAATCGTAGAAAATGAACACAATCAGACTGAAAAATATCGTTCCGCAGGTGTTCGCCGTCCATCCAGATTTGCAATCGGAGGTCTGGCGACAAGACTTGACGCTCGAAAAAGGCAAAAAATACCTCGTCGAGGCCGACAGCGGTATGGGAAAAAGCACGTTTTGCAGCTATCTCATCGGCTATCGCCACGATTTCACGGGCGAACTGCTCTTCGACAACCGAAAATCGACCGATTTCTCGCCGAAGGACTGGACACAACTGCGCCAACGGCACGTCAGCAGCCTGTTTCAGGAACTTCGCCTCTTCCCCGAACTCACGGCGTTGGAAAACGTGCAAATCAAGAACCGACTGACGAATTTTGCCACCGACGACCAAATCGACGAGTGGTTTAATCGCCTGAAAATCAGCGAGAAACGCCACGAGAAAGTCGGTGTGATGTCGTTCGGACAGCAGCAGCGCGTCGCCTTGATTCGTGCGCTGGCGCAACCCTTCGACTTCCTTTTGGCCGACGAGCCCGTGAGCCATCTCGACGACGGCAACGGCGAACTGATGGGCCAACTCATTGCCGAGGAAGCCGCCCGACAGGGTGCCGCCGTCATCGTCACAAGCATCGGAAAGCATATTCCACTCGATTACGACAAAACCATCAAATTATAAACGAAAAATGAAGGGCAATCTCGTTTGGAAGCTGCTTCGACAGCACATCAGCATACCGCAGTTGGCAGGGTTTTTCTTCGCCAACCTCATCGGCATGAGCATCGTTTTGCTCGCCTATCAGTTCTATCGCGACGTGGTTCCGATGCTCACGGCGGAAGACGGCGTGCTGAAAAGCGATTTCGTGGTGGTCAGCAAGAAAATCGGCACGTTCGACAGCCGTTCTCTGGCTTTCACGCAAGCCGAGCAAACCGAACTCGCCGAACAAGGTTTTATCAAGACGCTTGGGGCATTCACGGCAGCCGAATTCAAGGTCGATGCCTCGATGCGCATCGGTGGCAGGCCGGCACTCAGTTCGGAACTGCCCATCGAGAGCGTGCCCGACGAGTTTATCGACGTTCCGAAGTCCGACTGGACCTTCGACGAGGGTGGGGCGGTGGTGCCGATGATTCTGCCCCGCAGCTATCTCGCGATGTATAATTTCGGGTTCGCCAGCAAACACGCCCTTCCAAAACTCAGCGAAGGTCTGGTCAGTATGATAGAGTTCGACCTGCAGTTGCACGGCAACGGCCAGCAGGCGCATTACAAAGGCCGCATCATCGGTTTCACGAGCCGTCTGAATGCCATTCTCGTGCCCGAATCGTTTATGACGATGGCGAATCGCCGTTTTGCACCCGACGCCACGCCTGCGCCGACGCGCCTCATCGTGCAGACGGGCGACCTTTCGGCTGACAACATCACGCAATTTCTCGAAGAGCGCGGCTACGATGCCGAAGACGACAAACTCAACGCCGAAAAAACGACCTTCCTGTTGCGCCTCATCATCAGCATTGTGATGGTCGTCGGCCTCATCATCTCGCTGCTCAGCCTGTATATCCTGATGCTCAGCATCTATCTGCTCGTCGAGAAAAACGCCGAAAAACTCCAAAACCTGTTGCTCATCGGCTATCGGCATTCGCAAGTGGCGCGACCCTACCAACTGCTCACCATCGCCCTGAACGCCGTGGTTCTCGTGCTGTCGATTCTGGTCGTCTGCCTCGTCAGAAACTACTACATCCGCATTGTCGATTCTCTCTTCCCGACCGCTTCATCGAGCACACTCTGGCCTGCCATTGCCCTCGGAACGCTGTTGTTCTGCATCGTCACGGTGGTCAATTTGCTGGTCATCCAAAAAAAGATAAAATTTTTATAAGAAAAGTATCGTATATGTAAAATTTTCTTGCTAATTTTGCAAGCGAATTCAGAGAAAAGAACTTTTTTTTAATCAATTTTATTCATTCATTTAATTAAAATTTTACAACTCATGCAGAAAAGATTGTTCTTTCTGATTGCCGTGATGCTGATGGCTTCAACAGCTATCATGGCACAAGTTACCACATCAAGTATGAGCGGAAAAGTGACTCTCGGCCACGAAGGCGGAGAGGAGGTGATCGGTGCCACGGTGCAGGCCGTTCACGAGCCTTCGGGCACCCGCTATGCTGCAGTAACCAACGTCGATGGACTCTTCAGCATCCAGGGTATGCGTACGGGTGGACCGTATGCCGTCACTGTGAGCTACGTCGGCTTCCAGCCCAAGACGTTGAAGGGCATCCAACTCCAGTTGGGTGAGACCTACAACGTGCAGGTTTGGCTCTCGGAAGACGCCAACGAACTGGCTGAGGTCGTCATCAGCGGAAAGGCTTCGAAGTTTGCCGCCGAAAAGACGGGTGCTTCGACCAACATCACCAGCCAGCAGATTACCAATATGCCTACGGTTAACCGTGGCATTACGGAGTTCACCCGCCTTTCTCCCTATGGAGGTAATGGTATGAGCTTTGTTGGTTCTGATGGTCGTCTGGGTAATTTCACCGTTGATGGTGCGAACTTCAACAACAACTTTGGTTTGAGCGACGGTCTCCCTGGCGGTGGCAACCCCATTTCCATCGATGCCATCGAGGAAATGCAGGTGGTGATTTCGCCTTTCGACGTGCGCCAGACCAACTTCATCGGCGGTGGCGTGAATGCTATCACGAAGTCGGGTACGAACACGTTCAAGGGCTCAGCCTATGTGTATCACAAGAATGAAAATATGCAGGGTGATGCCATTGACCGTGAGCAAATCAGCGGTGCTCGCCTGAAATCGCAGAACACAACTTATGGTTTCACGCTGGGTGGACCGATTATTAAGAATAAGCTGTTCTTCTTTGTGAATGGTGAGTTGGAAAAATCGCCCAACGAGGTGAACCGCTGGCGTGCCTCTGAGGATGGCGTTGCAGATCCCGATAACTACTTGTCGCGCACTACGCTCAGCGATATGCAGCGTGTGTCGGACTTTGTCCGTGATAGATACGGTTACAACACGGGTTCGTGGACAAGTTATCCCGCAACGGACGAGAACACGAAACTATTGGCTCGCATCGACTGGAACATCACCGACAAGCACCACCTTGCGCTGCGTTACAATTACACGAAGAACACAGCTAACAGACAGACCAATGGCACCTCGATGGATCCCTCGTCAAAGCGTAAGGCCAACAACCGACTCTCCAAGGCGTCGATGGCCTTTGCTAACTCACTTTATTCTCAGGATAACAATGTCCACTCGTTCTCGTTCGACCTGAACAGCCGACTGACCGACAACCTCTCGAACCAGTTCCTCGCTACCTATTCCAAACTTGATGACATTCGTGGTTCTAATTCAGAACCTTTCCCCTTCATCGACATCCTAAAGGACGACGACAACTATATGTCTTTAGGTTATGAGCTCTTCACTTGGAACAACGGTGTACACAATACGGTTTGGAATGTGAAGGATGACCTGACCTATTACACGGGTAAACACAAAATCATGGGTGGTATCTCTTTCGAGCACCAGATGGCCGACAATGCTTATCAGCGCAATGGAACAGGCTATTACCGCTATCTCAGCCTCGATGACTTCCTCAACGGAGCTGCTCCTGAGGTTGTAGCTCTGACTTATGGCTACGGTGGTGAACAGAATCCTGCTGCACGTGTTACTTTCAACAAAGCTGGCATCTATGCACAGGACGAGTGGACGATGACAGACAAGTTCAAACTAACCTATGGTATCCGTTTCGACGGCCTGTTCTTTGACAATGGCGACCTGATGACTAACAAGGCCATCTACGACCTCGACTACAACGGTCGCCACATTGACACGGGCAAGTGGCCTGATAGCAATATTACGATTTCTCCGCGTGTTGGCTTCACATGGGATGTCTTTGGCGACAAGTCGCTAAAGGTACGCGGTGGAACAGGGCTCTTCCAAGGACGCCTGCCTCTCGTATTCTTCACGAATATGCCCACCAACGGCGGTATGGTGCAGAACCGCGCACAGGTTTACGCATCCAACGCGACAAAGATGGGCTTTACTATGGATGAGTTTGCCGGAGGACTGGTCACCGATGCCAACGGCAAGCCTACTATCAAAGCCCTCTACGACAAGCTCGTCTCCCTTGGCTATCCCGCAGACATCAAGCCCGAGGACGGTGTCGTACCCGATGCTATTCAGGCTGTGAGCAGCGATTTTAAACTCCCTCAGGTATGGAAAACCTCTTTAGCTATCGACTATCAGATTCCTGTTTCTTTCCCTTTCACCATTACGGCTGAGGGTATTTTTAATAAAACCATCAATGGAGTCTACATCTCAGATTGGTCTCAGCTTGATGTGGGTGGTTTCGCACGCTTCAATGGCGCAGATAACCGTCCGATCTTCCCAAAGGGTTTCCACAACAATGTTCCGGCTTACGTGCTGGAGAACACTTCAAAGGGTTACGGATGGAGTGCTAACCTAACCTTGACAGCACAGCCTACAGAGTGGATTAGCCTCATGGCAGCCTACACGCACACCGTCAGCAAGGAAGTTACGGGTATGCCGGGTTCGGATGCTTCTTCTGCCTTTACTTATGTCGCTACCTATGAGGGGCAGAACAATATTAAACTGCATAACTCGCAGTATGTGACCCCAGACCGTATCATTGCCAATGCAACGATTCACGATAAGAGCGGCAATCATTACTCGCTCATTTATGAGACATGGCGTGGCGGTTACAATACCTCTTATATCGCAGGTGACATAAATGGTGACGGCTATCTCTACGATGCCGTCTATGTTCCCACCGACCAGCAGGTGGCCAACCGCGAGTTCCGCTTTGTTTCCGATGACGACCGCGACCGCTTTATGGCCTATGTTCACAATAACAGCTACCTGAAAGGTCGTCAGGGCAAGTATGCCGAGGCCTACAGTGCCTACTCTCCTTGGGTACACCGCATCGATTTCAGTTACAAGCATGACTTCAAGGTGAACGCTGGTTCAACTAAGCACACCTTGCAAGTTGGTTTCGACGTGAAGAACCTGCTCAACCTCTTCAACTCTTCATGGGGTGTTAGCAAGTATGCCAATCAGGCTTTCAGCACAAGTGGTTCATCGCAGTATTCGAGCATCCTGAAGTATGAGGGTGTCGATGCCGACGGTTATGCTACGTTCTCGACTCCGAAGGCCATCAACGGCAACACCGAGACTTGGGTGAAAAACCACGGCATCGGCCAGTGCTGGTATGCTTCTATCGGTATTAAGTATTTCTTCAATTAAGAGAGAAAAGGTAAAAAAGTAAAAAGAAAAATTATGAAACTCAGATATTTAATTCCAGCTTTCATGGCAGTAGTAGCTGCTATGTTTGTGAGTTGTTCTGACGACAACAATCCGACATATCTCGATGAGATTCGCGTATCGCAGTCGTACGTGGCCATTCCGCAAGATGGCGGAAATGTCACCATTGATGTGACTGCCGTTGCCGAATGGGCTATCAATAGCGAGACCATTCCCGAGTGGCTGACCGTCAGCCCTGCTTCGGGCAATGCGGGCAATGCCACCATCACGTTCTCTGCCGACAAAGCAGACGAAACTCGTTCCGTTGAACTTCTGCTCAATTGCAGCGGAAAAGCTCAGCGTATTAGCGTCGTACAGCAGGCTGAGGAAACAGAACCTGTCATCTATACAGTTGCTGAAGCCGTGGCGATGATTAAGAACAAGCAACAGCCTGAGGCTGCTGTTTATGTGAAGGGTATTGTCTGCCGTATTCAGGAAATTAGCGTTCAGTATGGAAACGCTACCTACTTCCTTTCCGATGACGGCAAATACTCTGCCGATGGCGTATGGCTTCAGGTTTATCGTGGAAAGTGGCTCAATGGTGCAAACTTTACCAAAGGCGATGAGTTTGGCGTTGGCGACGAAATGCTTGTCAAGGGTGTCCTCATTGACTATCAGGGAACTCCCGAAACCAGTCAGGGAACTTGCGAAGTCATCTCCATCACGAAGTCACTTATCGGTATCGACGGTGTCGAACTGCTCAATGTCGAGGATGGCGAGGGCGTAACCGAGTTTCCGCTCGAAGGCGGTGCCATCAAGGTTAAAGTCAGCAGCAAGGGCAACGGCTTCCATGTTGTAATTCCTGAGGCTGCCAAGAAGTGGCTCCATATTGCCGATTTCGGTCCTGACTATGTAACCCTTGAGGCTGATGCCAATACGGGAGGCGATCGCAACGTCACCGTAGGCTTTACTACCGAGGCCAGCGGCACGACCTACTCCTGTGAGCAGTCATTCACGCAGAAAGGCGCGATTATCGCTGCTACGGTTGCTGACTTCCTCGCTGCTGCCGAGAATGACACGCAATATCGGCTGACGGGTGTCATCACCAGTTTGTACGCCAGCGACAAGCAGGGCAAGAGTTTCACCATTGCCGATTACACTGGCGAAGTGCTCATCTATCGTGCTGAGGGCTTCATCGAGGCTGGTGCAAAGGTTGGCGATGTCGTGACCGTTGTCGGAAAGCGTACATCTTACAGGGAAACACCGCAGATGGGTACGACCACGTTTGAAGAGTTGAAATATGCTGTCACCGAGATTTCCATCGCCGATTTCCTCACGAAACCCGACGACAAGAACGTCTATTACAAGGTGACGGGCACGCTCGACGAGATTGCCAACCCGACCTATGGAAATGTCTATCTGAAGGACGGCGACGAGCGTCTCTACGTCTATGGATGCTATCCCGGATGGGGTGCTACGGGCGACTTCCGCAAGAACTGCCTCGCCGACAAGGGCATCGAAGTGGGCGACAAACTCACCGTCATCGGTGTGAAATCGACCTACAACGGCACTGCTCAGGTTTCCAACGGTATCTATTTCTCGCACGTGAAAGCGAATGAAGAGTAAAACCTTCGTTTCTGAATAATAAAAAATCGGACACTGCTTGGTCGGTGTCCGATTTTTTTGTACCTTTGCATGGAAAAAATCCGAACAAGCCATGAAGCAAGCCATGATTTTCGCAGCAGGACTGGGCACGCGCCTCCGTCCGCTGACCGACACAATGCCGAAAGCACTCGTGAAAGTGGGCGGCGTGACGCTGCTCGACCGCACGATTCAGCGCCTCCATCAGTATGGATACAGCCGTTTTGTCGTGAACGTGCATCATTTTTCGCAGCAAATCATCGACCACATCGCCCAGAACGACCTCTACAGCCGTGTGGTGCAAATCAGCGACGAGAGCGACGAACTCTTGGAGACGGGCGGCGGTCTGAAAAAGGCGGCACGGCTGTTCGATGAGGCTGAGCCAGTGCTGATTCACAACGTGGATATTCTCGATAATGTCGATTACGACTGGTTTCGCCGTCAGCACCTCGATGAAGAGGATGCCGTGTTGCTCGTGAGTCGCCGACCGACGAAGCGCTACCTGCTCTTCGACAACTCGATGCGACTGATGGGGTGGGTGAACACCGAGACGGGTGAGTTGCGCAGTCCTTACGACTGGGTGAAGAATCCCGATTCGGCGGTGCTCGACATGGAAAACTACCACCTAAAATTGATGCGCGGAACGACCGAAATCGAACTGAATTTGTTCGCATTCTCGGGTATCCACAGTTTTTCTCCGCGTCTGTTCCCGCTGATGGACCGTTTTCCTGACCGTTTCCCCATCATCGATTTCTACCTCCAAACCTGCCATCGCACGCGCATCTACGGTTGTCAGAAAGACGACCTTCGCCTGCTTGATGTTGGGAAAGTCGATTCGCTGGATGTAGCGGAAAAGTTTCTAACATTTACAATTTGACAATTTACAATGTACCATTGATTTTTCAATTTAGATATTTGGAAATTTATGAATAAGAATGACTTACAGGAAAGAATGACGGATTTAGCAGTGAGAGTTATTAAAATGGTGGATGCTATGCCGACCACGATTTCTTCTCAAGCTATGGCTCGTCAGATTATTCGTTCGGGAACATCTCCGTCGGCCAATTACAGGGCGGCGTGTCTTGCTAAATCTGATAAGGATTTCTTGAATAAATTGAAAATGGTGGAAGAGGAACTTGACGAAACTTGCCATTGGTTGAATATTATCATGCGTGCAGAATTGGTAAAGTCGTCGCGTGTTCAGCCCTTGTATCAAGAGTGTTGTGAACTTCTTAGTATCATTGTGAAATCTATTGTCACGACGAAAACAAGAATGAAATCAGAAGAAAATGAGAAGATGAAAGCAAAATTGTAAAATATTACAATAAATTGTAAATAGTAAATTGTCAAATAGTAAATAAAAATTATGCAAAAAATCATCATCCTCGACTTCGGCAGCCAGACCACACAGCTGATTGGTCGCCGTGTCCGCGAACTCGACACGTTCTGCGAGATTCTGCCCTACAACAAGTTTCCCGTTGGCGACGAGAGCGTCATCGGCGTCATCCTCAGCGGATCGCCCTTCTCGGTGCACGACCCCGACGCTTTTCAGGTCGATCTCTCGCAGTTTGTCGGAAAGGTGCCCGTGCTCGGCATCTGCTACGGAGCGCAGTATATTTCGCACGTCAATGGCGGAAAGGTCGAGAAAACTGACACCCGCGAGTATGGCCGTGCCCATTTGCAGTTCATCGACAAGGAAAATCCGCTTTTCCGCGGTTTCGACGACCATTCGCAGGTGTGGATGAGCCACGGCGACTCGATTACTGCCATTCCCGACGGTTTCGAGTGCATCGCCTCGACCGCCGATGTGAAATATGCCGCATATTGGAGCGGAGCAAAAAATGTAAATAGTCAATTGTCAAATAGTCAAATGATTTGGGCTGTCCAATTCCACCCTGAAGTATTCCACAGCCTGCAAGGAACGCAGTTACTGAAGAATTTCGTGGTCGATATTTGCGGCTCGAAACAAGAGTGGAGTGCCGCCTCGTTTGTCGATACGACGGTCGCCGAATTGAAAGAACAGCTGGGCGACGACCGCGTGATTCTTGGTCTGTCGGGCGGTGTCGATTCGAGTGTCGCCGCCGTGCTGTTGAACCGTGCCATCGGACAGAATCTGACTTGCATTTTCGTCGATCACGGAATGCTTCGCAAGAATGAATTTTCGCAAGTCTTAAATGATTATAAAGGATTGGGAATCAACGTAATAGGAGTTGATGCTTCAAGAAAATTCTTCGATGATTTGAAGGGTATTTCTGACCCCGAACAAAAGCGCAAAATCATCGGTCGCGACTTCGTGGAAGTATTCAACGAAGAGGCCCATAAAATCACCGACGCGAAGTGGTTGGCGCAGGGCACGATTTACCCCGACCGCATTGAGTCGCTCAACATCACGGGCAAGGTCATCAAGAGCCACCACAATGTCGGCGGACTGCCCGAGGAAATGCACCTGAAACTTTGCGAACCCCTGCAATGGCTCTTCAAGGACGAGGTGCGCCGCGTCGGTCGCCAACTCGGAATGCCCGAACACCTCATTACGCGCCATCCCTTCCCCGGCCCGGGTCTCGCCGTGCGCATCCTCGGCGACATCACGCCCGAAAAAGTCCAGATTTTGCAGGAAGCCGACGACATTTACATCCGCGGACTGCGCGAATACGTCTGCGACGACGGTGAAGTTCTCTACAACAAGATTTGGCAGGCCGGTGCGATTCTTCTGAGCACCGTCCGCAGCGTCGGTGTGATGGGCGATGAGCGCACCTACGAGCATCCGATTGCCCTGCGTGCCGTCACCTCGACCGACGCGATGACCGCCGACTGGGCGCATCTGCCCTACGATTTTATGGCGAAAGTCTCCAACGAAATCATCAACAAGGTGAAGGGCGTGAACCGCGTCTGCTACGACATTTCGTCAAAACCGCCAGCAACGATTGAATGGGAGTAATTAGTAGTATTATTTTTATGTTTGAAAACTATATTAAAAGCCTTATGAAAAAAAAGAATGTTCATTATTTTTCGCTTGCACTAATTGTTTATATTTGTGTGTTAGCATGTTCTGGCGGAGTCGGCTCCTCGTCGAATCCTTCAGATGAAAAAGTTGATTTAAGAAAAGCAAGCATTATTGCTAAGGATTTTGTAGAGGAAAAAATGGGTCAATGCGATTTTGATGATTTGGATTATCGTGGTGGGGAAACTCCTGTACCTAATCGATTTAAAGTTCTTCAAAAATTTACCAATAATGGTAACCATTATGTTTACAAAATCTATGTTCAATATAATGGAGACGATTGGGAGGATATAAATAACGTGAGTTCGACGAATTCAAAATAGTGCGAGTTGTGTGTCCATGGCTCTCTCGCAAGCGATGCTTGGTTTCTTCGGAAAGAAGCAGTATGCCGCCAGAGCCCCAAGCATATTGACGATGAAATT
>Ga0256405_10002166_pt1 | contig 47176 bp, 47 predicted proteins | sample RumenRJG_02DNA_FD_189096 | JGI IMG/M metagenome (GOLD analysis project Ga0256405, IMG submission 189096) | Bovine rumen microbial communities from Lethbridge, Alberta, Canada - RJG_02 | ecosystem: Host-associated > Mammals > Digestive system > Stomach > Rumen | place: Canada: Alberta... | reverse complement strand
TTTTTAATCTCCCCCGAAACGTCTGCCTTCCACCGGCTCTCCAGATCCGTCAATCTAGAGTACTACGCTTTTCTCGTTTTTGCTAATTATCTAATCGTAACAACTCCTTTGCGCCATTTTCAATATAAAATCGGTTATAATGCGTTTGCCCTGGAAAAATAGGGCTGCGCTTCAGTTCTCCCCCTTTGAATGTTCCTATAAATAGTATCATTGAATATCTCTGTATTTTTTGGTAAACTCTCTTCATCACTTTTTTGGGAGATTAAAAATGTCTACACCATTGGAAAACTATCTTTCGTCTTGCGGTAATAAGCCTACTGCCGCAATGTGTGCTTATGTTGCGAATTTGCAGCAGGTTGCTTCGGTTAATCCAAAAATTGCCGCTTCTGTTGTGAATGAGATTGCAAATCAGCGAAGCCACCTCAAATTGATTGCTTCTGAAAACTATTGTTCTCTCGCTGTTCAGTCTGCTATGGGCAACTTGCTCACTGATAAATATGCCGAGGGTTATCCAGAGCATCGCTACTACGGCGGTTGCGTGAATGTTGATGCTGTTGAAATGGAAGCTGCTCACGAGGCGGAGGAGCTTTTCGGGGCTGATTATGCTTATGTTCAGCCTCATTCTGGTGCAGACACAAACCTGGTTGCATATTGGGCAATTCTTTCTGCAAAGGTTGAGACTCCTACTCTCGAAGAACTTGGTGTAAAATCTTTGAACGATTTGACAGCCGAACAGTTTGCCGAGCTTCGAAAACGATTCGGAAATCAGAAATTGATGGGCCTGGATTATTCTTGTGGCGGCCACCTTACTCACGGCTACAAAATGAATGTCTCTGCCCGCATGTTCGAAAGCCATCCTTATGGTGTTGACGAAAAGACTGGTCTTTTGGACTACGATGCAATCGAAAAACAGGCAATGGAAGTTAAGCCGCTCATCCTGCTCGCTGGTTACTCAGCTTACCCTCGTAAAATCAACTTCAAGCGATTCCGTGAGATTGCGGACAAATGCGGAGCTGTTCTCATGGTAGATATGGCTCACTTCGCAGGTTTGGTAGCCGGTAAAGTCTTCACTGGCGATTACGATCCTGTAAAATGGGCTGACATCGTAACCACAACAACTCACAAGACTTTGCGTGGTCCTCGCGGCGCTATGATTCTCTGCAAAAAAGAATTCGCTGACTACGTAAACAAAGGCTGCCCGATGGTTTTGGGCGGACCTCTCCCGCATGTAATGGCTGCAAAAGCTATCGCATTTAAGGAAGCAAACACTCCTGCTTATCAGGAATATGCCGCAAAAGTTGTTAAGAATGCACAGGCTTTGGCAAAAGCTTTGCAGGATTTGGGAGTCCGATTGCAGACCGACGGCACAGATAACCACCTCATGCTCGCTGACGTTACTTCTTACGGCTTGACTGGAAAGCAGGCTGAGGCAGCTATGTTCGAGTGCGGTGTTACAGTAAACGCAAACGCTCTTCCTTATGACAAAAACGGCGCATGGTGGACATCTGGTTTGCGCTTGGGAACTCCGGCCCTCACAACGCTTGGCATGGGTGAATCAGAGATGAAGGAAGTTGCTTCAATCATCGATCAGGTTCTCAAAGGAACAAAACCAGGCCTAACAAAAGAAGGAAAACCAGCAAAAGGCAAAATCGACCTCGACCCGGCAGTAAAAGAAGCAGCTTCAAAACGAGTCCAGGCCCTCTTGAGCAAGTTCGTTCTTTACCCAGAACTCGACCTTGACTTCCTTAAAAAGGAATTTGTGAAATAAAGGAAAAAGATGCCACACAGATTCGATTTTGCTACGCAAAATCCGGAGAGGGAAGGTCTGTGTGGGAAATAAAAAAAAGCATACGATAAAGTCTTAAAAAAGGGCGAAGATGCAAAAAAAACAGGCGCTAAGAAGTGAAACGGCTTACGAAAACACTCGTTTTGTGCTGCCGCGTGAGCGGCAAACGTATATAGTTACGGGCACAAAACGCGTGTAGCAGGCTAGCCTGCGGTTTCGATAAGCCGTTATCACGACTGGGAGCCTGTTTTTTTTGTCGTGAAATAATATTTAACCACAGATTACACAGATGACACAGATTAAATTTTTTTATCTGTGTAATCTGTGACATCTGTGGTTTATTTTTTGTTAAAAATTCTCTCTGTGAGCTCTGTGGTCTCTGTGAGGAATTTTTATTTCAGCATGGACTTGCTTATCTGATATTTACTTCCGCAGCAGTGGCAGATTACTTCCAGCGGGTCTGGATCATTTGCGATGATGTCCTCAAGCTCAGCTTTTGGCAAATGCCTGATGTGCTCGGCGAAAGTCTCTTCGCTGCACGGGCAGTCAAAAATTACGTCACGGTTCAAGACTGCTGTTGGATTGAACTCGCGGAAAAGACCGTAAATCACGTCTTCCATGTCACCGCCGTCTGCGAACCATTTTCCGATTGAAGGCATTGCCTTGAAAGCATTTTCTGCACGGCGAATCAAATCTTCTTCACTTTCTTTTTTGTCCTCGGCACCTGAGTTTTCGGTCTGCGCGCTGATTCTGCTCTTTCCGCCGGCCCCCGGCACGTGCTGCAAAAACATTCCTCCTGCTCCGATAACGCGGCCTTCCTTGTCAAACTGAATGCTCGTGTTGAAAGCTGTGTGAATCTGCTCGCTCTGCAAGAAGTACCATGCCAGGTCTTTTGCGATATTTTTGTACATGATTTCGACCGTGCCGACTTGCGGGGCTTTCATTCCTTCGCCGATTCGTGAAATTGTGAGAGTTCCCTCGCCAAAAAACGGACTCAAATCCCAGTTTTCGAGCGGTTTTTCGATTGGAATTCTGTCCTGGAGCAAAAATCCGCGTACATAACCTGTTGAATCTGCCTCAACCGAAAATCCTGCCGCAGGACCGTTCGTGTCGTAGCGGAAAGTGAGGTGCTCGCGGCCTTTCATCGTTGGAATCAGCATGGCGGCGCAGAGCATGGCCTGCCCCAGAATCATCGTTTCCAAAATGCCAAGATTGTGCTGGACGCGCATCTGGTTTACGAGACGGGTTCCGTTGAAAAATGCACCGCGGAAAGATCCTTCAGCCATGATGAACATTGTCATCTCATCTTTATGAATCTTGCCCAGATGTTCGAGCAAGTCTTTGTCTTTTATTTCCTGCTTAATCATAAGTCCATTATATTGAAAAATATTCTTCGTGCATATTCTTTTGATTCATGCTATAATCTATTCATTCTAATTTTTTGAGGATTATATGAGACTTTACGTAGGCAATCTTAGCTACACCACAACCGAGGACACACTCCGCGAGGCATTTTCAAACTATGGAGATGTAATTTCAGTTACAGTCATGAAGGACAAATTCACTGAGCAGTCAAAAGGCTTTGGTTTTATTGAAATGGGCACGGAGATAATGGGAGAGCGTGCAATCGGCGGCATGAACGGGAAAGATCTTGACGGACGAAGAATTCGTGTTAGCGAAGCTGTTGAAAAGCCAAAGCGTGATGGTGGTGCAAGAAAATTCTTTAATAATGATGATGAGAGGCCTCGCCGTAACTTTGGCGAAAGAAGAGATAGAGGCGAACGCAGCGAGAGATTCGGTGATCGTGACAGAAGGCCTTTCCGTGGTGACCGGGAGCGAAAGCCTTATCGTGATTCTCGTGACGAGCGAAAATCATATGCTGACGAATACTAATTATTATTCAGTTTTCTGCCGATAAAAAAGAGATAAGTCATAATTTTTTAAAAGTTAGGGGGCTTTATGTATAAGACTCAAAGGCGTATTGCGCTGATTGTCATAAACCTTGTTGCAGTTGCAGCATTCATTTTTGTGGCTATAAATCTTGCGCCGCAAACAAAGTTAACTGATTATCGAACATATTCAAACATATTCCCTATTGCTGTTACGGCTGTTCTTTTTGTTGTCATGCTTTTTACAAGTATCACGATTTTTGAGAATGCGCGGGTTCGAATTGAGCGTCGCTCCATGGAGACAGGCGCAACGGCTTATTTTACGAAATTTATCGAACGATTGAGGTTCTGTTATTCTCTCGAAGATTTTTATTCTGCGGTTGCTGACATTCTTGAAGTCGAAGCTGACTGTTCGGTTCTCTACATCGACCGAAATGCAAATTATATTCTATATAATAGCCCGAATAAAATTACAAATGATCCGAATGTTCTTACAAAACTTGAGCAGAACTATAGCGTAAGCTGGCATGATCCGATTAACTTTATCGGTGAAAATCTTGGCCTTGTTACAAGTCGCAAAAAGGCACGTGGATTCTTCTTTGCGAGTGATGGCGAGCATCTTTATATTTTCAACCGATACACATATCTTTTTGATACCGAGATTTACGAAAAACTCTACGAGGAATTCGTGCGATTCCAGAACCGTTCGCGAATCATTTCCAGCCTTGCTGAAATTTCTGAGCTTACAACGGAATGGCAGCAGCTTGCGGACGCACAGGTTTCCTTCCTTCCAAAGAAAATGCCTGAGATTAAAAACCTTAAGCTCGGCGCATATTTCCGTCCTTTGATTAACGTTTCTGGTGACTATTATTCAGTTCTCCCGATTGACGAGAACAAAACCCTGCTCATGCTTGGTGACGTTTCTGGTAAAGGTCTGGCGGCGGCTCTTGTCATGGGCTTGGTAATGAACACCGTTAAAATCAAGGAAAACAAAGAAGATTTGGTCGGCATGATTATCTCAGTTGATGCGGCTATCAAAGGTATGCATCTTCAGGATAAGTACACGGTTCTTTTCATTGGAATTGTCGATACGGAAAAGATGAAAATCACTTACGTGAATGCTTCAATGTCTGACCCTATTATTGTAACCCGTTCTCCTGAAGGTTATCGAATCAAATCGCTTTCTTCAAACTGTTCTGTCGTAGGAATTATTCCGATTGAGCCGGGCGATGTTCAGGTTTCTGAGCAAAGGCTTTTCTCCGGGGACCTTATTATGATGGCTTCGGACGGTGTTTCAGAGGTTATGAACGAAGACAAGGTTGAGCTTGGTGATACTGAGCTTTTCACAAATACAATCAAAGCCAGCGCATCTAAAGATCCTCAGGAATTTGTAGCTGACATCGTAAATCTTGTATTGGATTATAACGCCGACACAAGGCTTCATGATGACTTGACGATGCTTGTTGCAAAGGTTCAGAGGTAGGTGATTTTATGATATTTGCGTTGATTAATTTTGCTCTTGCCATGTTCATGACTTGGCTTGCTATCTTCCTTGATTCAAAAACTGGAAACGAAGGTAAAAACCCGGTCATTTCTTTGAACGTATTTCTGGCTCTTGCCTGTGGTGCGATGGGACTCACTATTTTTGCCGCTCATGGTGCTCCGGCCAGGCTTGTAGTCTTCTTTGCTGAATTGACTTTGTTCTTGTTCGGCTTATATTCTTTGTATTTTTCTGTATACTGTGTCTTCTATCCGACAACCGAAAAAAAGTTCCTTGCTCAGATTCTTTCGATCGGCGGTGCAATTTGGTGCGCATGGGCAGTATTCTTTCATGTCACGAATGTTACTGTTACAAACTTCGTTGGCGTTCGTGTGGATTCTGTTTCATTGTTCAAAGGTAATCTTGCGGTTTTGTTCCCATATAACTGGTTTACATTTTATTGCATGATAATCGTCTTTGTCATGCCTTTCTTCTCTATGCTCATTTTGCTTTTGCGTTCAGAGAACCGAGAGGGCAGGCTTGATCATCAGAAGTCTATCATGAATGCGCTTTCATTGATCACTGCATGGATAATGTTCGGTTTGGTCTTCAGGGCAACAAAACGTGTTCCAATGTTCTCAGCTTTGATTCTCGTTCCTTATGTTCTTGCGCAGTGGATTTTGGTTCGTGCAACCCTTGTAGACTTCCTGTATGATTTCCTTTCGATAGTTGGTTTTGGTGCAAAAGCTGTTTTGTGCTATATTTTCCCAGCTTTGGTTTCTGGTATCGGTTTTGCTTTCTTCTGGTCACGCACTTCATCGCACGGAGTTTTGTTCTACTTCTATCTTCTTGTGTTGATGACAGGTCTTATCGCGGCTTCTTACCAGCTCATGAAATTCTTTAACAGACGTTCCGGATTCCGTTCTATGCAGTATGCGACCCTGTTCGAGGAAGATCTTTCAAAGTTCGACTTCTCTGATGACCCGGAAAATATCGTCCGAAACATGCAGCAAATTTTCACCAAGAACATCGGTATGTCTTTCATGCGTATTCTTGTTGATAACGGTTCCGAAGAAATTCAGTCCGTATATGATTTGCAAGGTGAAAAACGACTCACAATTTCCACAAAAGGAAAAATGTTCGATACTTTGCTCAATCAGAACAGGCGCGTAATTTTCAAAAGTTCGCTTGAAAACGGATTGTTCTATTCTGATGCGCGTGATGATGTCTTGAAATTCTTCAAGGATACAGAATCAGAAGCGTTTATCATCTTGAATGAAGGCCGACATATTCTTGCGGTAATCATTCTTGGACAGAAGGCCGGTGGAAACGTCTATAACAACTACGACCTTGCCGTTTTCCAAAAGCTTTATTCATACTTCTTCGTATTTGGTTATTACATGAAGAATATTGGTAACGAGTCCATTGTCGGTACCGTCAACCGAGAAATCCGAATGTCTGAGCAGATTATTGAATCTATTCAGGGAAACATGGATCCAATCAAGAATAAACGTTATGACTCAGCCACAATGATGGTTCATGCTCACAATATTGGTGGTGAGTTCATCGACCTTATTAAACTTTCCGAAGACCGTCACATTTTTGTAATGGGCGATCTTTCTGGTAAAGGTATTGCTGCCTCAATGAGCATGGTTATCGTTAAGTCTGTAATCCGAACATTCTTGCAGGAAACAAAGGACTTCAAGCTTCTGGTCGAAAAGGTCAATCGTTTTATCCGGTTCAACCTTCCGCGCGGAACATTCTTTGAAGGTGTATTTGCCCTCATCGATTTCAAAGACGATACGGTCTATTACATCAACTGTGCGGTTCCTGCATTCTTCTTGTACAACCGAGCATATAACAACGTCATGGAAATTCAGGGTGAAGGTCATGTTTTGGGCTTTGTAAAGGATATTTCTCCGTATATCAAAGTCAAAAAGGTCAAGCTCAATCCAGGCGATATTCTTGTTGCTTGTACTGACGGTTTGCTTGACTCAAAATCACTTCGTGGTGAGGCATTCGGAAAAGACCGCCTACAAAAAACAATTATCGAAAATACTGGTTTGTCAGCCCAAACAATGATTTCGACTTCTTACAATACTTTGCTTGAATTCTTGTCAAAAGAGCTTGATGATGACGTCAGCGTCTTCATCTTGAAAATGACAAAATAAAAGAAAAGGAGAATTAAATGGAACAGCTTTCAATTGCTGAAAAAGAGGGTGCAAACTACATCCTTTACGAAGTTTCTGGCGTAATGAATACATATACAATCACTGAGCTTTCCGAAAAACTCGATGAAACCATCAAAAAGTCAAATGTCGTAATTGACCTGGAACGTGTTGAATCGATTGATTCCGTTGGCGTTGGTCTTATGATGGCGACATTTAACGATGGTGAAGATAACGGACACAAATTTTATATGATGAATCCGTCTCCTGCAGCACGTATTGCGCTCGAAGAAACAGGATTTTACGATGTATTTGCAATTATCCATGCTGTAACGGAAGTACAATAACCTTGAAAAAATTTATATTTGTTTTACTCGTTTCTGTTTGCTGCTTTTTTTCCTGCAAGAAAAAAGTCGTGCTTGCAGAGACTGCACCAATACAGCCAAAAACTGCTGAGACAATACAGTCCGAAAACCCTGAAGTCGAGAAACTTCGCCGTGTTTTTGCGAAAATGACCGAACGATGCAAGAACGCAATTCCAAACGGCAACCCGGAAGAATTTCTGGCTGATTTGCACAAAGTTCTCGCAGAAGAAAAATCCCGCCATCGTGAAGACGATGTTGGTTTGCTTTATCTTATCGACAAAAAGCACAATATCGGTTCTGACTATGTTCCGCAGGACTTAAAACCTGTGAAAGGTACAGGTTTGTGGAATGTGAACCGGAACGATCTTTCGCTTCGGCCTGAAAGCTATGCGGCCTTGGAAGAACTTTCTCAGGCTGCGCTTTCTGACGGAATTAAGCTTTTGGTCTCATCAACTTACCGCTCATATAAATATCAGGAAGGACTTTTCAATCGATATGTAAAACAAGATGGCCTTGCCGAAGCGGAGCGGTATTCTGCCCGCCCAGGAACAAGCCAGCATCAGCTTGGCACGGCGGTCGACTTTGGTTCAATCACCGAGGACTGGGGTGACACAAAAATGGGCAAATGGGTTTATACTCATGCCGCAGATTACGGCTGGAGCCTTTCGTTCCCTCGTGATTACGAGGATGTTACAGGTTACATGTGGGAATGCTGGCACTTCCGATATATTGGCAAAGAAGCCTGCAAATTTCAAAAAAAATGGTTCAGCGATGTCCAGCAATTCATGCTTGAATTTATCGATGAATGGAAAAAAAGCGAATAAATTGTATTCAGCCCGAATGTGAGTTTTGCAGGTTTTCAGATATTCCAAAAAAAACGGCGCGAAGAAGTGAAACGGCTTACGAAAACACTCTGTTTGTGCTGCCGCGTAAGCGGCAAACGTAAATAGTTACAAGCACAAACAGCGTGTAGCAGGCTAGCCTGCGTTTTCGATAAGCCGTTATCACGACTGGAAGTCGTTTTTTTGATGCAGCCATGAATTTCAAAACTCGAATTTAGGACTGTTTATTCTTTCTTTGGTTTTCTGCCGCAGCATTTTGCTTCGGTGCAGAAGCCTGTTACATCGCATTTCGGAACGAAAAGATTTTCGCAAATCCACTTCCATTCTTCGGAATACTCGCTGAGTTCTTTTTTGATTTCATTTGCTAGTGTACGGATTTCAATATAAGCCCTTGTGCAAAGACGCTGGTTCATGAGATTTATCATGTTGCGGAGATTCCGCTTGTCTACGATTTTGGTCATCATGCCAAGAGGAAGAATATTCGCCGCATCTTCCTTTGAAACACCCTTTTCCAAAAGTTCACCGTATTTTGTACGGATAAAATCCATGCATTCTTTGTAAGCGGCTTCGGCTTCTGGCGATTTTTTTGCTGTTTGCGGGAGATAATACTCAAATTTCTCGCAGTTTACATAACGTGTGCTTTCCTGAAGACGAGTGGGACCTCCGCCGATGTGTGTGTAATATTCGCGGATTGCGCGGGCAGAGTAGCCGGAAATGCAGAGTTCGATGTCGACATATTCGAGAACACGCCCATGACCGCTTGTAATACAGTCTTTGGCTCGCTTGATGTTTTTTTCTGCATTGTCAATCGGACTGTTCCAGCAGACGCCGGCCATTTTTCCAATTTTTTGAAGAGGATATTTGTCTGTTGTATCGAAAATTTGAATCAATTTAGTTTCCTGTTTTTAATCCACAGATTAACACAGATTTGCACAGATTATATATCTTCCGTATTTTACAGTCGATTTTTTATCAAAAAAACTTCAATCTGTGAAAATCCTTTTAATCTGTGGATAATAAATTTATTTCTTTGCTTCCGGGAGATTTACGATTGCGCCGCTTGCTGTGAGCGGAACATATTCTGGAACCTGGCGGCCATCCCATTTTTTTGCCTTTTCAAGCTCGATTTCAAGCTCCTTAAGCTTGATTTCGACCTGATAGTTCTGCGCAACTTTTGAGTTGTAATAGGCGAGGGCGTCTGCTTCGACACGTTTCGCTTCTGCAGCCTTTTGAGCTTTGATGAGTTCTCCCTCTGCAGTCTGCTCTGCGGCCTTTTTCTGAGCTTCGGCTTCGGCAACCTGCTTTTGTGCATTTGTTTCGGCCAGTTTTAAATCCTGTTCTGCCTGACGAACCTGCTGCGTGCGGTTCATTGTTTCCTTGATGTTTTTGTCAAAGTCTTCGCTCCAGTCCCAGTTTGAGATTGTGAGTTGTGTTACTTCAATTGGATACTCAGCAAGTTTTGCATTTAAGGCATTTGTGACATCAGTAGTGATTTTATCCTGATTTTCAACCAGTTCGTAGATTGAATATTTACCGACTGATTCCTTTACGCTTGCAACGAGACTTCGTGTGATTGCGTTTTCAAGGATGGATTCGTTGTATTTTTTGACAGCATCCATGATTTTGGCTCCGTCGTAGCGATAGAAAACCGTGACCTGTGAGCCGACTGTCTGCATGTCCTTTGTGATTGCTCCGTCTTTGCCAACCGAGAAAGTGACATTCATTCCTTTTGGAACGATGGAGTATTTTTTGATGTTGCTGACAAAAGGCGGATGAAAATGCATTCCCGGTTCCAGAACATCACCTGTGACCTCGCCAAGCATAACTTGAACGCCCCGTTCATTTGGAGCAACGACTGCTACTGATTCATAAGCTGTGACAGCGATAACTGCAAGCACAATGAGAGTGACTAGAGATTTTGTTGCCATTTTTTTCATATTTTAACTCCGAAAATGTGATGATATAAATATAATGAAGAATGGGAGAATTTGGAAGAAGAAAGTTGCGAGCGTTTTAGCGAGATTTCGTTCAAAGCAATGATTTGAGTGGTAAAGGAGAAATATCGGGGCGTTACGGGGTGTCCCCGTAGAAGGGGTAGGCTGAAATGACAAAGGCATTGGAGCCTAGGGGGAGACTTCCCCCTTCTTTTGTGGTAGAATTATTTTATGTATCACTTCATCGTAAATATTCACGGCGGCAGCGGCAAGGCTTTTCTCAAATGGAATAAAATACGCGCTTTTTTAAAGACCAAAAAGGTTGAATTTAAGGTACATGTTCCTCAGCGGGTTGGACATGCCATGCAAATTGCAAAAGAAGTTTCGGCCCTGCCAGAAGATGACATCAAAATCGTCGTAGTGGGCGGTGACGGAACGATTAACGAGGTTTTGAACGGAATTACGGATTTTTCACGAGTAAAGCTCGGTGTGATTCCGACAGGCTCAGGAAATGACTTCGCGCGTGGGGTAAAGCTTCCCCGGCACAATCAAAAAAAAGCCCTCGACATTATATTGAAGTCAAAAGGTGACAAAAAAATCGATTTGGGGCGAAGCACTGTGCTTTCAACCGGCGATTCCCGGATTTTTGGAATCAGTTCTGGTTTTGGCTTGGATGCAATCGTCGGAACTGGGCTCAACGAAGCGAAAATTAAGAAGATTTTGAACTGGATGCATCTTGGTGCTTTAGGGTACGCGGTTCTTACGGTGCAAACTCTTTTTACAATGAAAACATATTCTGTTTCGCTCAAATTTGATGATAATGAGCCGATGTCTTTTAACAAACTGATTTTTCTGGCGGCAATGAATTTTAAGGCAGAGGGTGGCGGAGTTCCGATGTGTCCAAAAGCAAAAGGCGATGACGGCGAGCTTTCAATTTGCCTGGCTGCGGGTGTGCCGAAGATTCTTACATTTTTTAAGTTCCCGTTTTTGTGTCTTGGATTACATTCTCATTCAAAAGGATTTTATTTGCGCAACTGCAAGACGCTCGTGATTGAATCGGATTCAAAAAGCGTTCTTCATACTGATGGCGAATTAGTGGGCAATGTAGATAAGGTAAAATTTGAAGTGCTGCCACAGAAACTGGCAATGCTGGTGTAAAAAAAAACACACAGATTCGGACTTTTGTAGCAATTCGAATCTGTGTGATATTAAAAATGCTTATTGCATCAATTTAGAATACTTTTGAGCAAGTCTCTTTGATTTGACAGCAGCAAGTCCGCAATAGTTGCTCAAGAAATCTCCATAGGAGATTTCTTGTTACGAACTATTGCGGATGTTATCAAGACATGTCTTGTTATTTCATAAGTTCTTTGTATTTCTGAGCAAGTCTCTTTGATTTGACAGTAGCAAGGCCGCAATAGTTCGCAGGATTCTCGAAGAATGTTGCCGGATTTTCGATTCCGAGCTTTTCGAGCTGTGCTGTAATTTTTGCGAAAGCCTCTTCGTGTGTTTTGAGCACTTCAAAGAAAGTCTTTCCGCTCTTTTCAGCTTCAAGAGTGATTTTTCGGATAACCTCGTGGCCGTCGTTGACCCCGGCTTCGCCGAGCAAGATGTAAGCAGGTTCTGCAAGAACGCCGCCCTTAACCTTTCCGCCGGCTCCCTGAAGGTTTCGTGCCATGCCTTCTTTATCTGCCTGAAGGCCTTTTACAACGCTGTTCATTCGTGCAACTGCCATTGTAAAGCCTGAAACATAGTCTGCGATGAATCGCTGGCTTGCTGAGTTTGTGAGGTCGCGCTGGTGCTCAGAAATCTGGTCCATGTAGAAAGTGATTACGCGAGGGCACATTGCCTTCCACAAAGACTTAACATGCTCGCTGTTCCATGGGTTACGTTTTTGAGGCATTGTTGAAGAGCCGACCTGTGTTGAAGCGAAATATTCGAAAACTTCACCGATTTCAGAACGCTGCAAATTGCGCAAATCGTCTGCAAGGTTTGCGATGATTCCGAATGCTACGTTCATCTCCAAAAGAAGGCGAAGAACATGCTCAGGCTCAACGAGCTGGTTTGAATATTCAGATGGCTTGAGGCCCAGGAATTCTGTGTAGATTCGCTCAAGCTCTTCCGGGTCTTTTACAATCATTGAAGGACCGTTGTAGCTTCCGACAGGACCAGCCAACTTTCCGACCAAATCATTTGAAAGCTCTTCGATGCGGAGGATTGATTTTCCAAGTCGGGCAACGAATTCTGCGATGCTCCATCCGAAAGTGATTGGAACTGCGTGCTGACCGTGAGTGCGTCCTACCTGTGGGGTTGCGCATTCTCGCTCTGTGATTTCACAGAGATATTTTTCGAGCTGTTTGAGTTCTGGAAGAACGACATTTTTGGTGACATCTCTCATTCGGCAGCTCAATGCTGTGTCCAGAATATCGACCGAAGTTGCTCCCAAGTGGATGAGAGGCCCGATTTCGGCATTAACTTTTGTTTTCATGACATTGACAAGCGCACGGATATTGTGCTTTGTCTTTTCTTCTTCGGCGTAAACTTCTTCCGGGTCAATGTTTGCTGCAACATCGTCCAAAGTTTTTGCAAGCTCGTCAGTCAAAGAGCCGCGAACCTTAAGATGAGCCTTAACAAGAGCCGCCTCACACTTTGCACAAGAGCGGATTGAAGCCTGCTCTGAAATGTACTGTGAAAGTCCGTCAAAAGCCGCCTTCTCAGAAAGGGAATAGCGGTGGTCGATACAAGAAAGATTTTCAAAAATGTTACGTGTTTCCATGCATAGAATTATAGCGAAATGACACGAAAGATAAAAGATGAAATTGAAAAGATAAAATAAGATTAGAGCTGGTTAGGGAAGTGCTGATTAACACTTGATGCGATTAATTAGTGTTTCCCTAGGTTCCAAAACACAATACCCATTTTCCGGTGTAATCGTTTGACGAAGCTGAGCCGAGATAAAGCTTTTCCCAGGTCATTTCATAATATAAACCTGCCCAAAGGTGTGCGGATTTTTTGCGTGTTTTTGACGGATTTAGAAGCTCGCCGCCATAACGGACTGTCAGTTTATGGTTTGAATAGCGAACATCATTTTCTTCGCCGTAAATTGTTTGCCTCATGTTGATGTGCTGATAAGTTACCTGAGATTTAATGCGTATATATCTGAAGAAATCTAGGCAAAGACTGTATTTGAGGTAAGGACTTGATAAATCGAAACCTGTGACTGAAGATTTTGATGAATGCAGGTTGTCATCAATCTGAGAATTTGAATTGTATGAAAGGAAATATGCTGGAACAAAGAAAAATTCTGTTATTGAGTCGATATATTTGATAATAGGAACTTTTACGACAATGTTGAACGCCGGTCCGAGCATTACATATCGCGTGTTTGTTTCTGAAAGCTGGAATCCAGACTCTGTGTAATTTAGATATGAACCGTCGTTTGTGTTTGAATGTGATTCTGAAAGATAAAATCCGATGTCAACTTCTGTAAAAACAGATTTTGCTTTTATGTCTGGATTTCCGAAGAACAATACAACTGGAAAAGGCGTAAAAGACACTGAACGGACTTCTGTTGTGCTGACTGTTTTGCCGGAATTTAGGAATGTCATGTAGTGATCATATTCTCCACGGATGCTTGATGAAAGAATGTTATTCCAGTCATACCATATTGAACCGAAAACAAGACTTCCGTGCCGGTGTGGCTCTGCACCAAAGTCGATTCTGAGAGGATATTTGTCATCAAGTACGTCTTTAAGGAAAACAATTGCGTTGTAAGATGTATTTTTTATTGAGAATGATTTCTGGTCTTTTTGTTCTGAATCTTCTTCGGATGTAGGCAATGCTTCTTCTGTAAAAACTGAAAAAAGAGCGAGGAAAAAAAACAGGAAAAAAATGTAGAATTTTTTTACTTGAAGAAACATATTACTATTCTATCACATTTTTCTATTGCGCAACAGAATAAAATAAAATAATCCATATTAATTTTTTTGAAAACTTTTTAAAAACATATAGACCATACTGCATATTTGTTTTATATTCACTTTTACATCATTACTATTTTTTGATGAAACAGGGCTGGTTTCCTTAACTGGCTTAACATTGTCTAAGGTGGTATTTCATGTTCAATCGTGAGGACTACATTTCTGATTCAGAATGGAATCGGTTCTTAGAGTTTTCAAAGGATTTGGAGACTCCCAATGTTGTGATTAATCTCAAGCAGATTAAGTACAATTTCATCAAACTCCGTGATTCTTTCCCTTATGCGCACATCTATTACGCTGTCAAGTCGAATCCGGGGGAGCCAGTGCTCAAACTTCTTGCAGAACTGGGCTCAAATTTCGACATCGCTTCACGCTATGAGCTGGACAAAATTATGGCTCTTGGTGTTACAGGCGACAGACTTTCTTACGGAAACACAATCAAAAAAGCTAGAGACATCAAGTATTTTTATGATAACGGCGTCCGTATGTTCGCAACTGACTCAAAGGACGATCTTAAGGCAATCGCCGAAAACGCTCCGGGCAGCCGTATTTATGTCCGCATGTTGATGGAAAACACTCAGAGTGCTGACTGGCCTTTGAGCCGCAAATTCGGTTGTCATCCGGACATGGCCTATGATTTGCTCGTTATGGCCCGTGATCTGGGGCTTACTCCTTACGGTGTTTCATTCCATGTCGGCAGCCAGCAGCGCGATATTGGTGCATGGAACGATGCGATTGCAAAAGCTTCTTATTTATTCTCGTCTCTCGAAGAAGAAGAGGGCATCCGTCTTTCAATGATTAATATGGGCGGCGGTTTCCCTGCTCACTATATTCAGCCAACGAATGAACTTGAAACTTACGCTTCAGAAATCACCCGCTATTTGCACGATGACTTCGGCGACGAAATCCCTATGATTATTCTGGAGCCTGGCCGTTCTCTGGTCGGCGACTGCGGAATTCTCACCAGCGAAGTAATCCTTGTAAGCCGCAAGAACAACACTGCATTGCAGCGATGGGTTTATCAGGACTCAGGCAAATTCAACGGTCTCATCGAAACTTTGGACGAAGCAATGAAATATCCTGTCATCTCATCAAAAGATGGTCCGGGAGTCAAAGAAGGTGAGGTAATCCTTGCAGGCCCCACCTGTGACAGCGCGGATATTATGTACGAAGATTTCAAGTACAAGCTCCCGCTCTCGCTCAAAGCCGGCGATAAACTCTACTGGCTGACAACAGGTGCCTACACCAGCACCTACGCCAGCGTAGAATTCAACGGCTTCCCTCCGATTAAAACATATTTTATGTAGGGAGCCGGTCGCCGAAGGCGATGAAACTCGTGAGACGAGTTTCAAGGCGAGTCTCGGGAAAATCTGTGATTTTCCCGCGTATGGGGCACAAACTCGTCTGAGCCTTGCTCACTGCGATGTACGGGACAGGTTTCCGATGGGAGACCATTTTTTGTTTTATCAAGTTAATTGCATAAATCTTTAACAACTTCGCTTGCTATAATCAGCCCGGCGACGGACGGAACGAACGCACAGCTTCCTGGCGCAAGACCGTTTCCTTTCTGCTCGGCTGATTTTTTTTCTTCTTCGGTCAGTTTGCTTTCGACCGGCTTTTCTTTTGAATAAACAACTTTTACGTCTTTGATTCCGCGTTTTTTACATTCCTGCCGCATCACTCTGGCAAGAGGGCATACGCTGGTTTGGGAAATGTCTGCCACTTCAAAACTTGCAGGATTCAGTTTGTTCCCGGCTCCCATGCTTGAAATAATCGGCACGCCCGCTTCTTTTGCCTGTACAATCAGCTGAATTTTCGCCGTAACCGTGTCCACGGCATCCACGACATAATTATATTCCGTAAAATCAAAGAGATTTTTTGTTTCGGGAAGATAAAAGCACTGGAAAATACGCACGTTACATTCAGGATTTATATCCAGAATCCGTTCCTTCATGACATCAACTTTGGGACGGCCGACCGTAGAGTGAAGGGCAATAATCTGACGGTTGATATTTGTAAGGGAAACTTCATCGTTGTCAATCAAGTCTAGCGCACCCACTCCGCTGCGCGCAAGAGCTTCGGCGACATATCCGCCCACGCCTCCGATTCCGAAGACAGCGACACGAGATTTTTTGAGACAGTCGATGCCGTCTTTTCCGAGTATTATTTCTGTGCGTGAAAACTGATTCTGCATGAAAAGAATTATACAGTCGCTTCGGAGCTTGCTTCAAGTTTTAAAAGATGAATTTTTTGCAATTTTTTAGCTAATATGATAAAATTAATGCAACTTTCTTCAATATATTGTGTCTATAATAATGAAGCTAAGCCAAGGTCGGCTTATTTACGAGGTTTTTGAAAAATGAATTTTTATGCAGACTACGTCGAAGGTGGAAAAGTTTACACAAATTACGAGGACTTAAAAAAGAATTTCAAAATCAAAGTGCCAGAGAATTTCAATTTCTCTTATGACATTATCGACAGATACGAAGAACTGGAACCAAACAAACGTGCTTTGGTCTGGTGCGATGATTCAGGCGAAGAACGGGTTTTCACATTTGCCGACATTGCCCGCGAGTCACGCCGAACGGCAAATTATCTTGTCTCAAAGGGAATCAAAAAGGGCGATGCCGTAATGCTCATTTTGCGCCGCCGATACGAATTCTGGTTCTTTATCACAGCCTTGCATCGAATCGGAGCGATTGCCGTTCCTGCGACAAACCAGCTTTTGCAGAAAGATCTTGAGTACCGCACAAACGCAGCCCAAATCAAAATGATTGTCTCTTACGACGACACAATTCAGGAAGAAATCGAAAAGGCTTTGCCTGGCTCCCCAAGCGTAAAAAGTCTTGTAACTGTTCAGAGCGACCGCAAAGGCTGGATTTCATACTCAAAAGAAATTTCTTCCTTTAATACAGATTTCCCGCGTCCACAGGGCGAACTGGCTACCCACAATGATGATGTCATGCTTCTTTACTTCACTTCGGGTACTTCGGGCTATCCAAAGATGGTTCAGCACAATTTTGCTTACCCGCTCGGGCACATTGTCACTGCAAAGTACTGGCAGAACGTAATCGACGACGGTCTTCATCTCACAGTCGCAGAAACCGGCTGGGCAAAGTCTGTCTGGGGCAAACTTTACGGTCAGTGGATTTGTGGTTCGGCAGTCTTTGCTTATGATATGGTTCAGTTTAAACCTGGTGTCATGCTTAAAAAAATCGAGCAGTACAAAGTCACCACTTTCTGTGCGCCACCAACCGTTTACAATTATTTGGTGCGTGCCGACATCAACAAATACGATCTTTCATCACTTAAATATCTTGTTACAGCTGGCGAAGCTCTCAATCCTGAAGTCTATAAAAAAGTATATGATGCAACAGGTCTCAAAATGTTCGAGGCTTACGGTCAAACAGAAGCAACCGTTATGGCCGGTAACTTCCCCGGCATGGAACCAAAACCTGGCTCAATGGGTAAACCAGCTCCAGGATATGACATTGCAATCGTTCGTCCTGATGGCACATTATGCGATCCAAAAGAACCTGGCGTTATCGTTGTAAATCTTGAAAATGGCCGTCCGTTCGGTCTTTTCACAGGTTATTATCATGATGAAGAAAGAACAAAGTCTGTCTTCGAGAACAATAAATATCTCACAGGTGATACGGCTTATTATGACGAGGACGGATATATCTGGTTTATCGGCCGAAATGACGATGTAATCAAAAGTTCAGGTTACCGGGTCTCACCATTCGAAATCGAAAGCATCCTGCAGCAGCATCCGGCAGTTCTTGAATGTGCCGTAACTGGTGTTCCTGACCCGCGCCGAGGACAGGCAATCAAAGCCACAATCGTACTCACAAAACTCTATGAGGCAAGCGAGCAGCTTCGAATTTCAATCCTGGATTGGATGAAAGAAAAAACCGCAAGTTACAAGCATCCTCGCATCATCGAGTTCGTAAGCGCATTGCCAAAAACAATTTCCGGCAAAATCCGCCGAGTAGAAATCCGCGAAAACGACCAAAAAAAAGATGAAAAATAAACCACAGATGTTATAGATGAACACAGATTATATATTTCATACAAGATAACTCATCGTATTTTACGAAAGATTTTCACATATGAAATTTTTAATCTGTGGAATCTGAGTAATCTGTGGTTAAATTTTAAAAGTCTATTCCCTTCAGGAAGCGTTCCTGGAATTCTGGAATACCTGCCAGATTGATTTGAATTGCTTTTTTGGCGAGTGAGCGTGCTTTGTCGCGAAGGACATTTGAGAAGAGAAGCGCGCTTGCTCCGGAAAGAGATGCGTTGCCGAGATGAATCGTGCGTTTTTCAAGCTGCGGTGGCAAAAGTCCGATTGTTGTTGCTTCATCAAGGTTGATTTTTGAGCCGAACCCGCCCGCAATACAGAACACTGGCGTTTCGGTTGTATGCTCAAGCAGAAATTCAAGGCCTGTTTTGACAGCCGATTTTGCGAGCTGCAGGTTGCGGATATCCTGTTGAGAAAGATAAACTGCAGGTGTGAGCTCAATGCAAGATGTTCCGTCACCGAGCTTTGACTTTTCACGAAGAATAATTCCGTTTTTATCGATATATTTGTTTTTGAGCATCACGGCAGCTGCACTGATAAGGCCTGTGCCACACAAACCTCGTGCATTTTTGTCTCCGATTGTGTGACATTCAAGTTTTTCATGAATATAAATGATTTTATCGATAGCTCCTTCAATCGAGGGCATACCACAGCTGATATTTGCACCTTCAAAAGCAGGGCCGGAAGCGGCGGATGTACAGAGAATTCTTCCGGCCTTTTCGGGTGAATCAGGAATATAAAGACAAAGCTCGCTGTTTGTACCGATATCTGCCAAAAGAAGCGGGGCTTTTACTTTTGATTCCCATGGTCTGAGCGTAGAAGGATCATTTCTGGTGCCTGGAATTGGAAATCCAGCCGCAATCATTGAACATACTGCATCTGCGCCGATGAAAGCACCGATACAAGGCGGAATATAAACTTCGGTTTGAGGCGGGATTATGCTTGATTCAAAAATTTGAAGCAATTCTGGTGTAGGATTGTCCAGACTCACGCAATGAGAATAAGTTGTGCCATTGCGAATCTTTTCCCAAGTTGTGTTTACATCAAAAAGACTGGCTGGTGTAAAAGGTGCGGCCGCCATATTGCTGACTGAAGTGTTGCACAGAAATGAGAGCATGGTCGTATTGCCAGTGATTACAATTGAAGTTACTTTTGGCTGGTATCCGCGCGGAAGTTTGGCTGCGGCTTCCATAATTGCCTGAGTAAACATTTTTTCGAGCTGGCTGATGATGCAATAATGAAGGGCTGAAGGACCGCTTTCGACTACTGCTGAAGAACCTGTGAGAGGCGGACGGACTGCGAATGCGATTCGGCGGATAATATCATAACCGTAACGAACCTGATTGTTCTTTTCTGCGACTGTTACGAGATGTTTGCGGTGTAAAAGTGACCAGACGCTAACCGCAATTGTCGTAGTTCCTATGTCTACTGCAATTCCGATTTCTGCCGGTGAGGTTTTTGGCTCAAGCTGTTCTGGAATTTCTGGCATTTCACCTTCTGTAACAATCTGCATATATCGATCCTAAAGAAATTTTTTTTAATTAATTCTAGAATACACTTAAAACAGTGAATTTTCAATAAAAATCTATAGTATAGAGAAAAAATTACTTGTGACGTGTCAACTTGATTGAGACGCACAGAATGTTGTCGCGTGAACCGCCCCTGGGCATACTTTTTAGGCTGGCCGCAAGAATTGGTCCATAAGAATTCAAGTGGTATGAAAAGTCATATCCGAATACAAATTTGAATCCGTTTCCCCATTTTGAATTGAGTGTCTCATTCAAATCATCAAGTTCTATGAAATCAGTCCTGCGTCCGAGAGCGTAATCAATAGAAAAGAACAGACCACCGAGATTTGGGTATGCCCTGAATCCTGCGAGAAAAGAATAGTCTGCCAGATAAATGTGGTTTGAGCCTTTCCATCTGAAGTCAAAAACTGCATCGTTTCCCAAAGAGAAAATAAGAAAATCATTCATCGGAAAAAGAACTGCCGCGTCCAGACAAAGAATTGACTGGTTAGTGTCGCCAAGGACTCTGTTCCTCTCTTTTGTATCTGAGTCACCGTAAAAGACATAGCCTGTCCCAATTCCAAACTCAAAACCTGGGCGTGAAAAAACGGGAAGAGTAAAAAAAGCAAGAATCAGCGGTAAAATCAAGAATTTTTTCATGAGTTAATTATCGGCAAAACTTTACCGTTTGTCGAATCAAAAATCTTCTGCTTGAGCGTATCAAAATCGATGGCAGCAATTTCACCTTTTATTGTGATTGCTTCTCCAAAATCTTCTCCAACATCGTAAATCGTGAAATTTTCAAAAATTTTTTTGACAACCTGATATTGCTGATAATCGCACGAGAGCGAAAATTTTGATTTTTCGACCAGTTCCTCAAACTCCGCCACAGAAAGCACATTCTTGGCTCCATCGCCATATGCGTGGACAAGACCGCCTGTTCCAAGCAATGTGCCGCCAAACCAGCGTGTAATCGTGACGAGCAGATTCGTTGCACCGCTTCCTTTGAGCACGTCAAGCATTGGCCTGCCTGCTGTTCCGCCCGGCTCCCCATCATCGCTCATTCCCATAATTTCAGCATTCTTTCCGCAGATAAAAGCGTGGCAGACATGCGTGGCATCGGCATATTTCTGTTTTTGAGCCTTAATCTTTTCGCGTACCTCAGCCTGAGACGAAATTAGAAAAAGTTCTGAAAGAAAACGAGAGCCCTTAATTGTTTCTTCTGTGGAAAAATAGTCTTTTGGTATTTTCATAAGTTTGCTTTTCGGGAAAATTATACAAAATTATGGGGCAAAATAAAAGCGAAGAATTACAAGGTTTCAGGGCAAACAGGGGCGCCGCATTACAATTGATTTTATATTGAAAATGGCGCAAAGGAGCGAAACGGCTTACGGAAACACTCGTTTTGTGCTGCCGCGTGAGCGGCAAACGTATATAGTTACAAGCACAAAACGCGTGTAGCATGCTAGCATGCGTTTCCGATAAGCCGTTTTCACGACAGAAAGCCATTTTTAGCAGCAAACATTTTATATTGCGGAAGCCCTGGACAAGATTTGAAAACTCTATAGATTTTATAAAATGTAAACTGTAAAATAGAAGTGAACAAGGTAAAATATGACAAAAGACGAGCTTTTAATAGAATCTTTGGTGATAATCCAAAAACAAGTAAAAGAAGAATTGTCAGCCGAAACTGGCGATGATGAAATCAGCAAGGAAATTCGTGAAGAATATGAGGATGTGCTGGAACTTTTGGGATATCTTGTTCCCAAAATCAAGGGAATTGAATCGCTTTATCAAGAACTCGAAGAAGATGAATTTGCATTCATAATGGAATGTCTCGAAAACTATCAGGACAATTTTATAATCGACGGAACTAATCCCCAAAAACTAAAAGAGGATGAAGAAAAATATTCCCTTCTCAGCGATATGATGTTTGAATTGTACGATTCTGATGAAGAGGAAGATTAATTTCGGGGATTTTAAGGGGTAGGGAGCTGGTCGCGATAGCGAACAAACTCACGAGGTGAGTTTGTAGGCGACTTTAGGCGAAGGCTGTGCCTGAGCCGTACCCCTTAGGTGAAGGGGGTGTGGGTGAAAGCAAAGCTTGAACCCCAGGGGGAAGACTTGCCCCCTATAATTGCTAATCACTCACTGCTAATTGCTAATTTCTCATTCCTGATCTCTTCGTACATCACAGGAACTGTCAGGTAAATCCGAATCATCGCTGTGTACATATTGATGAAATAAATCATATCGATGATGAAAGTGAGAATCGAAAGCCCGGAATTTTTGCTTTCCGGGATAAAATTAACTAGAATTGCCAGAAAAATCGCGATGAAAAGCTGCTTTCCGCCTGCCCGGAGCGCAAAAAGAATAAGCTTGAACACATTTTTGTGCATCATTTGCCAGCTTTTTTTGAAAAGTTTTGGAATACTCATCGACGGATTGTCAAAATGAAGCTGGAACACGAAAACAAAGCGAATCAGAACGAAAAGCCCAAGAACAAAAAGCACAGCCAGAAAAATTGCGACAAAAAGAAGCATGTCTATTGCCATTGTCGATATGACTTCCGGCTGGTCAGCAATTTGACCTGCATCTTGAAGCGAAGAAATATCTGGCATCGAAAAGACAAAATTCGGATTTATTTTTTGGAAAATAAATTTTGTGGCGAATCTGGAAATCAGCGCAAGAATGGCAATTAAGCCACCAAAAGTACCGATAATTTTGCCCGCAGGATTGAGCCTGCGGAATCCGATAAAAATAAAACCCAGGTTTGTGTATTCACGGCGGGTCATTTTTAAAAGCATTACGGCGAAACCGAACTGAAAAGTGAGCCAGACACAGATTGCAAGAAAAGCAAGCAATATCGCCTCAGCCCTGACAATCGAAGGATTGGCCCCGTTTGCCGCAAGCCTCATAGCGGGTGAAAGAACTGCAAAAGAGGCGAGTGTTTCCAAAATCGATATAAGAAAGAGGGCATACATGATTTTGCCAAGATAAAGTGAAGAAACCTGGTTCAATTTAACCATCAGGTATTTTAGATTCATAGTCCTCTTAGATTATCACAGATTTGCAATGATTAAAAGCGTATTATCAGGGACAACCGTTACAATCCTAGTTCCAGCTGAACGCCGTCAACCTTGATGCTTTCAACCTCATGTGCCGAAAGACGCACACCCAGGGTTTTGAGGCCTTTTTCTTCAAAGTCCTGAGCCTTGAATTTTTCCTCAGTGATTTTGACTCTCGGCTTTTTGACATAGTTCAGCGTGAATGTGAACTTTTCGCGCGTGTCGATGTGAAGAACTTCCATTCCGTCCGGGGCAAGGAAGTAGTCGCGGTTCATAATCCAGCTTGGGATTCGGCAGCGTTTGATTGAGGCATAGCCGGTCTCTGGATCTTTAAAAATCACGGTGAAAAGCACTTTGGGAAGTTTTTCCTTGTCAGCCAGGGCGCAGAACCACATTCCCTTGTCGATGAAGAGCTTGTCCGGGACATCGGTGATTGCGTACATTCCGTTTTTGCGCACGCAGATAATTCGGTCATACGGAGAGACTTTCATAAGTTCGCTTCCGCCAGAGACATTGATTCCCAGGTAGCCCTTGTCGTCGTAGCGGAGGGAAAGATCCTGTCGGGCAACTTCTTTTACATCAGTTGCGCTGAATTTCGCGATTGTCGTGTTTCGCTTCAAAAGTTCCGGGGAGATTTTTTTGAATTTGTCCAGCATTTCGCCAAGATACTCAACGGCACAGCCAGTCAAATCCTTTAATCGGCGGTTGATTTCCTTGAGTCGGTCTTTGATTGCCTTAACCTGATCACGGTTTTTCTGAATGTCGAAAAGTGAGATTCGGCGGATTGGAATCTGAAGCAAATGCTCAACATCTTCGTCGCTAACATCCCGGATAAGCTCGTCCTTAAATGGCTTGAATCCGTCCTTTACGGCCTTTGCCACTGTTTCGGCAGTCCGCTTGTTTTCGATTTCTTTATAGATGCGTTCCTCAACGAAAATTCGCTCCAAAGTTCGCAGGTGCAGCTCGTCGGTAAGCTTTCGTTTTTCAAATTCCAGCTCGTCCTTGATGATTGCTGTGAGTTTCTGAGCATAATATTTGATGATTTCAGTTGCCGTCATCACAACCGGCATGTTGTCTTTGATGACCAGCATTGAGCAGGCGATTGTTTTTTCGCAGTCAGTGTAAGCGTAAAGTGCGTCGATTACATCTTTTGAGTAAACGCCGCGGGGGAGCTTGATTTCGATGTTGCAGTGGTCTGTGGTAAAGTTGTCCACAGAGCTGATTTTGATTTTTCCGGCCTTGTAAGCAGAGTCGATAGATTCAAGGAGTCCTTTTGCGTTTGTGTCGAGAGGAAGCTCCGTGATGATGATTTTCTTTTCATCGCTTGTGTCGAATTTTGCCCGGGTGATGATTTTACCGTTTCCGTCCTTGTAATTTGAGACATCAATCAGGCCGCCGGTCGAGACATCCGGGAGAATCGAGAATTTCTCGCCTTTAAGACATTTTATCTCGGCCTCAAGAACTTCCTTTAAGTTGTAGGGAAGAATCTTCGTGCTCATGCCGACAGCGATACCCTCAGCACCAATCAAAAGAGTGACAGGCAGTTTTGAGCGGTAGACTTCCGGCTCCAGGTCACGGCCATCGTAATTGGGAACATAGTGTGTGATTTCCTTGTTCGTGACCAAAAATTCCTTTGCGAGCGGATGAACGCGACACTCAATATAACGGCCCGCAGAAGCGCCGTCGCCAGTGTATTTGTTACCGAAGTTTCCCTGCTTTTCGATGAAAATTTCTTTGTTGGCAAGATTTACGAGCGCGCCATAGATTGAGGCATCTCCGTGCGGGTGATATTTCATCGTGCGGCCGACGATAAACTGAACTTTCTGGAAAAGCCCGTCATTCACCTCAAAAAGCGTGTGCATGATTCGCCGCTGAACAGGCTTGAGACCATCCTCCAAATCAGGAATCGCCCTGTCACGGATAACATAAGAAGCGTATTCAATAAAGTTTTTGTCAAATAAGTTTTTTACAAATGCCATAAAGTCTCCAAGTTGAAAACTGAAAATTGAAAATTAGAAGGGGAAAGTCTCCCCCTCGCTCCAGAGCGCAAGCGTTCTTACGCTACCCCTTCGCCTAAGGGGCAAGCCCCTTAAAATCCCCGAACCGTTTCTGTGCGTTAAGGATTGTAGCACCGCCGAAGGCGTACCGCATAAGCGGTATGGAGCGACAGCGTAAGTGCGGAAAGCCTGACCGCTCGTTTTGAGCGGAAACGCCCTGTGCTTTCGGCGTTATTTAGACATTCAACCGCTCATTGCTAATTGCTAACTTCTCACTCCTTTAAGCATCAATCTCAGCGTTTGTTAACAAATTATTCTCGATGAATTTTCTGCGTTCAGGGGTGTTTTTGCCCATGTAGAATGACAGGAGCTGTGGGATGATTTTCAGCTGGCTGATTTCAACAGGGGTCAGACGAATTGTGTCAGGAGCTATGAATTGCTTGAATTCACTCGGATTGATTTCACCAAGACCTTTGAATCGGCTGGTCTCACATGATTTTCCAAGTTTTACCTGAGCCTTGTCCCTCTCATCCTCAGAGTAGCAGTAGATGTTTTCTTTTTTGTTTCGTACACGGAAAAGCGGAGTTTCGAGAATGTAGACCCGGCCGCTTGTGACAAGTTCCTCAAAGTAGCCAAGAAAGAATGTGAGCACGAGGTTTCGGATATGGAAGCCGTCGTTATCGGCATCAGTTGCGATGACGATTTTTGAGTATTTGAGGTCTTCTACGCTGTTTTCGATTCCGAGAGCCATCATAAGCTGGTGAAGCTCGTCATTTTTGTAGATGTCGGTCTGACGTTTTCCGTACATGTTCTCGGGTTTACCGCGCAGGGAGAAAATTGCCTGATAGTCAGCATTTCGTGAGTGAGTCATAACGCCCGAAGCAGACTGTCCCTCGGTGATGAAAATCATGGAATTTTCGCCTTTTGCTCCGTCTTTGAGATGAAAGCGGCAGTCATCAAGTTTTGGAATGCGGATGCTCATTTTTTTGGCCGCTTCTTTCATCTGCTTTTTGACGCTGGAAAGTTCCGTGCGGAGTTTTTCGTTGGCCTCGATTTTTGCCTTGAGCCGTTCCGCTGCCTTCGGGTTCTTGTGGAGATAGTTGTCCAGCCCGGACTGAACTTCTGCCACAATCCACGGGCGGATGTCGGTGTTTCCAAGCTTGTTCTTGGTCTGGCTTTCAAAAACCGGGTCTTTTACTTTGACAAGAATTGCCGCAGTGATTCCTTCGCGGATGTCCTCTGATTTGTAGCTGGACTGGAAAAAGTCATTCACGCCCTTGATGAAACCTTCCTTGAAGGCCGTAAGGTGGGTTCCTCCGTCCGAAGTGTACTGGCCGTTTACGAATGAGAAATAATTTTCTCCGTAAGAATTCGTGTGGGTGAAAGCGAACTGAAGGTGCTCGCCTGTGTAAGAACCGATTGGGTAGATTGTCTCGGATTCAAGTTCTTTTGTGAGAAGGTCGAGAAGACCGTTCTGGCTTGCGAAATCCTGACCGTTCAGGCGCAGTGTGAGACCTGAGTTTAGGTAGGCGTAGTTCCACATGCGTTTTTCGACATATTCCATGTTGAAGGAATATTTTCCGAAAATCTTTTCATCCGGAACGAATTCAAAATATGTGCCGTTTTTGGTGCCCGGTTTTACCGCGCCCGATTTGTTTGACTGTAATTTTCCTTCGGCAAAGACAGCCTCAACGCATTTTCCGTCACGAATTGAGATTACGCGGAAATATGAAGAAAGGGCGTTTACGGCTTTGGTACCGACACCGTTCATACCCACGGAGAACTGGAAAACATCGTCGTTGTATTTTCCGCCGGTGTTAATCTGAGAAACACAGTCCACGACCTTTCCGAGCGGGATTCCTCGCCCGTAATCGCGCACTTTCACGCGGTTTTCTTTGATTTCGACATCGATTTTTGTACCGAATCCCATGATGAATTCGTCGATTGAGTTGTCGATTATTTCTTTTAAGAGGATGTAGATTCCGTCGTTCTGGTTTGAGCCGTCGCCAAGACGTCCGATGTACATTCCGCTTCGGAGGCGGATATGCTCAAGCGCATCCAGGTGGCGGATTTTGTCGTCAGAGTAGTCCGAGGCGGAAACTTCTTTTTTTGCCATGCCTGCGTTCGGGTCAGCCTTTTTTGCGGCCTCAAGTTTTTTTTCGGCTTCGGCAGTGGCTTTTTTGTCTGCTGCCCGCTCTTCTACGCTGTTTTTGGGAGCCGCCTCTTTCTTTGACTTCGCCACGGTCTTTGCGTTGTCCCAGGCGCGGAAAGTTCCTTCTTCATCAATTCCGGCTACAGGCTTCTTTGATTTTGCGGATTTAGTTTTCGTAGATGTTGCAGATTTTGCTGCCGTAACTTTCTTTTCTGCTGATGCGACAGTTTTCTTTGCTGCGGACGTTTTTGTTGCAGCACTTGCAGAAGCAGACTTTTCAGTTGCTGTTTTTTTTGCCGTTGTGGTTTTGGTGGCTGTGCTTGCTTTTGGAGCCGCCTTTGATGTTGCAGATTTCTTTTCTGTTGCTTTTGAAGCAGCCGCCTTTTTTACGGCCACTTTTCCCTCATTCTCTTTTTTAGTTCCACCCATAACGAACAATTATATAGTAGAATTTTTAAGTAGTCAATTTTTCGATCTGCGGTGAAACGACTTTCTTTTTTAGAGTCAGACTTGTCTGTGAAAAGTTAAGAGACATTTGATAAAAATTTATTTTTTTTAATATCACAATTTGATAGACCTGCTATGTTAGAATGCTACTAATGAATCAGGAGGATTTTATGAACCCGGAACAGGAAAAGAGAGAATTCATTAACGCATATCAAAGTCTTTTTGCAAACGACAAAAAGAAAGAAATGGAAAATGAAGCGGCAAAACTCAAACAAGCACTTTACGAGCGCCAGTGCAATCTGAACAAGAATTTTAACTGGACACCAGAAAACACTCAGAAAATCATCGAGCTGAATAACGGCCTTTTGGAACGATATCGTGAGGCTTACAACGAGCTGTTGCGCGTAAAAAATGAATTTGAAGAACGATATCGTGCGGGCGACAAGAACTTTAAAGACTATACGATTGAGGTAGAATTCTGGTACAACGCTCCCGACGGATTGAGCGAGGAAGAAGACGAGTTATGGGACAACCTATGTGAAAATACTATTTTCTGGGGGCCTCATTTGTATGCTTCAAGTAGCTACCGTGAACGAAATCGTGATATTGAGCCGTTTGAAGAGGCTATGATGATGGATAATCAGTCCTGGAACGAATATCCGTTTAACACCAAAGTACTCGATGGCACTTATATTTACTATTTCATGCACGATATTTTTAATCACAACCACACGTACTCACTCGAAGATGCAGTGCAGATGAAAGCAGAAAATTTTTCGTGGCAGATGAACATTTGTATCGAACATTGGGGAAAATCTCGACAGAAATAAGCAAGTGTGCAAGGAATTGCTCTGGTAAATTTGCTTCCCCCGTAATCCTAAATCGTGATATTGCCCATCAACATTTCCCAGCTTTTTTCATCGTAATCACAATAGTGCAAATCTTTTTCGAAAACAGTTTTTTCTTTTGGCAGGCAAAATACTTCCGCTACGAGTCGCAAGTCTTTCTTTTTCAGATTGTTTCCGTGATACAGAAAAAACTTGTCCGTATCAGAGTGATAGACAACTCGCCCTCGTGGAATAGAAAAATATTCTTTCCGAAACGAATCTGGCAAAAAACTGAGTTGACCGCTAGAAAGCGAATCCCAATAGTCAGCATGGTCTTTTGTTCCTGTGATTGCATTCCAATAAGGCAGACCTTTTTCTAACGGAACGGCATGGGGGAACAATGTTATCCCCTGATAAAACCAGAAAATCCCTACAAACGGAACTGATGTCCTTAATCTTGTGTTTACGAAGGCAAGAAATCTTGGAATACGTGAATCTTCATAAAAACAATCATTTTCCGTTCCGCTGATATTTTTGCAAAGATGAGGACAACATACTTCTGCGCAATTTATCAGCGACTGACCTTTTCGCCATTCGAGATGATTGACATTCATCTGTTCAGAGAAGTTTTTCAATGCCTGTATGAAATTGCAAGTTTTATTCTGGTTCATATTCCCACGCCGTAATTTTTCTTTAATGATTTCTGTGAATGTTTCAACTCTTGACACCCCATTTTTCGAGCTCTTTGTCATAATTGCAATAATCCAAATCTATTTCGAAAACAGTCTTGTCTATAGGCAGCGCAAATGACCTTAATATGTCGACAAAACCATCTCCTTTCAGATTGTCCGCATGATACACAAAAAATTTGTCCTTAACAGTATTATAAACAACCCGCACGCGTGGCATAGTAAAGTATGTTTTTCGGAACGGATCTGTAAAGCAATCTAGATTTCCATTAAGACGGCATTCCTCCCAATATTCGGCATGAGTTTTGGGGCCCGTAATAATATCTCCATGGCGCACACCTCCATCAACATCAACCCAAAGGGGGAGGGCCATTTCTGTTCCTGACTTCCAGCAAATTCCTACTCTTGGAAGGGGCTGGCATGATTTTTTCCTGAATTTGTCAAGTATCATATAAATATCCTCCTCGTATCTTTGTTATTATTGTAGAATAGAATGTCTATCATATCGTGATATAGAAGAAGAAAAAAACTTTGAAAAAATTCAAATTGCCATTTTTATAAAAAGCTTTCTAATCTATCATGTTTTGATAGAGGTTTTGTGTTATATTGCAAATATGAATAATAAATTGGATTACATAGCAATTGATTTTGAGACGGCAAACCATATTTTCCGGAGATGCGGCAAGATTGTCAAATTTGCGGCTGACAAATGGGGCGTTAGTTCCGTTGATGAGCTGTTAAAATGTTGTAAAGCACAGAGAAGGTGTTTGTAAAGTGATTCATAATAATAACAAACGTACATTAATAATCATCAAGTGAATTATACAAGGAGAAAACTTGCTTTACATAACCGGCGATACACATAATACCGAAGACATGTCAAATCTCTCATCAAAGAACATGAAGCTCTGCTGCGTGGAACAAAATGCTGATTTCCATGCAATTACAGCGGCAATCGTTCTCGGTGATTTTGGGCTTCCATGGAGTTCTAGCTGCTTTATTGATGAGGCGGGAATCCATCCAACCGACCATACAGACCGTTATCTTCTCAAATGGTACAACCAAAAACCGTTCAAGATTCTGGCCGTGCTGGGCAACCATGACAATTATGACATCATCGAAAAACTGCCGGAAATAGAAATGTTTGGAGCTAAGGTACTGAAGGTCAGTGATAATGTGTTCTATCTCAAGCGAGGAGAAGTATATCATATAGAAGAAAAACAATTTCTTGTCCTCGGCGGTGCGATGAGTGACGATAAGGTCTGGCGGAAACCGCATGAATCCTGGTGGAAGCAGGAAGAGTGGGGGGAAGGGGAGAAGAAATCCTGTTTCGCAAAGATAAAGGAAAACAACAAATTTGATTTTGTTCTCTCACATACCGGCCCCTCAGCAGGCATCGCACTGGTTGATGATTTTTTCAGCAATGAAGAAAATCTGAAGCAGCTCCATCGCGATTCCAATGTTGTTTTTAATGACAAAATCGACTCTTCCATCTCATACAAGAAATGGTTCTTCGGACACTGGCACAGCGACTGGGGATATGAACATTACAACGAATCAAAATACATTCCGCTGTATCATCAGGGAATTGTGATAAGAACTGACAATACAGCAGAAAATAATTTCTAAAATGAATTATAGAGTTATACAGTTTTATTATCTTAATAATTCATTTTTAAATATTTTGATTACATTGAAAATGGAATTACAATATTTATTATTTGAGATTATCCGAGCAGGATGATCTGCGTAAATAAACAGTTTATTCTTTTTTTGGTCGAAATAATAATCATGAGCACCGTCTTCCCCAAAATGTGTATATTCTGAGAAAGAAATACCTGCAAAATCTTCGGCGATTTTCGTAACATGAGCTCCAAAGATAATTATATCAGGATTAATATAATCAAATTGTTCTCGGAGTATTTTCTTTACTTCTGGCTTTGCATACTCTGCTTGAATTTCAACCGGGTTTGACATGCGCTTTTGTGAATTAAGCTTTTTTATATTTAAAAATGCTATATGATCTAATGGAAATTCTTGGTATCCATCTTCTTTATTTTTATAACAAACTTTATTTTCTTTGTCTGGGGGAAGTAATTCTGGTAGATTCTCAAATGACAGGTATTTATCATCATGCAGTCTTTGCCATTCAAGGATTCCTTCTGTAACAAAACACATTTTCTTAAAAGTCTTATACCATTTGGGATTATCAGCAGGATATAGTATGCAGTCCTTTACATAAAAAACTTCGTCTGAAGGATATGCTCGTTCTTTCAAAATCCAAAGAATCTTCAAAGGATTACTATCTGGATTTTTTATATCTAGATAATCGTCATAACTAACAATTCCATCCAATCCAACAGATTTCTGATAAAAATTTTTAATCTCTTCGTGAATAATGCTTTCCTTTTTTATCATGTCAGCTTTTAATTCTTCTTTTGTCATATAATACTCCAAAAAAATATTTATTACTTAATAGTATAACTTACCTTTTCCGCTATTGCAAAAATTCCTTCTTTCCCAGCGTTTTACAAGTCGGATAATGGACGAACATCGTCATAATAACCCCACCAGATTTCTACTGATGCACTTTTACATTCTTGCATTTCAGTTCATCTCCAAATAATAAAAGCCCTGGTAGTTCAATAAAGAAATCCAGATTTCCAGTGAAATTATGGTCTGCATTTTTTACCCGGACGAATTCTATATTTTCAAATTCCAACTCTGAATAAAGCTTAACCATATCAAATGAAGGGTCTTTGCTGCCATAAACAAGGCTCATTTTCTCTCCATTAAACTTTTTGATTCCCTGAATCAACAGGTGAGGATTCATCATTAGCGGAGCATTTATACATACAAGTCTATTTATTTCAGGAAAATGCCAGGCATTAATTATTCCAAGTGCAGCTCCATTAGAGTGCCCTAGATAATAAACCTTATAATCTTCCAGATTATGCTTCATTGCATAATCTTTGATAAAATTCATTTCTGCTGCAAAGTCAGTTTGATATCCGAGAGGATTTGAAGAAGATATTATTGAACAACCATGTTTTTCGTTTAATAATCTTCCAATTTTTAAATACTTATTTTTATAGCCATAACAGCTGCCTTCCATACCAGCTTTGATAAAGATGATAATATTATTGCCATCAATAATACCGTACTCAATTTCTTTCTCGTTTTGAATCATCAAGACACTTTTATCAAAATGAGACTCTAAATCCGATGGGGGAGTGCAATTATTCATTTATTTCCCTTATCTCTGTTTAACAGCTTAGACTGAGCCCTTTGGCACATAATCATATAATCCAACCTGTTTTGTTGAATTTTCAGCATTTCAAGTTGTTCTTTGACGAATTTTTCTCTGGAAATAATTATTGGTTTCTGCGATTCACGCCACAGTGCTTCTTCTTCATTGCGTTTTTCTATCATCGCAATAAAAAGCCGTTGAAATTCACCTTTTTTGGCAGGAGCCTCAACTTTTTTCTTTTTCCGAACTTTTTGTGGCGGCGAAATTGGATATACTGAAACTACAGAATTAATTGCTTCTATTCTCATGCTTCAATTATAGATGGTGAGCTATATCATATCGTGATAGTGGGGAATTAAAAAATGGAATTTTTTATAGATTTGGGCGTTTAGGTAACGCAAAGAACTATGGGCGTTACCGCCGACGAGCGGCGGTCGGGCTTTTCGGGGTTCCGTGCTTTCGCACTACATTGCCTGCACTTTGTTTCGGCAACGGCTACGCCGCCCCTACAATCCCTAACGCGCAATAAGAAAATATCGTTATTGTTTGTTCAGTTCTTCAAATACAGAAATCAATTGCGTTCCATCAAAATTGTTTGCAAGAATATCTTTCTTTGTATCAGCGTTTTCCAATAGGATTTTGCAACAAATTTCTGTCATTTTGAAGAGGCGGTAGAGTTCATAAACAGCCCATGACTTCAAATTTATTAATCCAGGCTCTATTTCAAACGGAGCATTCATAACAAACTGTGAAGAGTCATCCATATTAACATGAGTGTTTTCTTTTATGGAAAAATAGACATCACGGCTGTATTCTGACCAGTCAGTAGAAATATATAGTACCCCAACATCTAAATTACTCACGAATTCTGAATGGTTTAAATCAATTGCGTATTGAATTAATTTGCTTTCTTCGGCGGTAATAATATTCTTTTGAACTAATTTGCTAAGATCGATGAATTCGGAACCAGAAAATTTCCCATTTGTTGCTGCGCTCGAGTTATCAAGCAGTTTTATAATTCGATAGTAAACATCTTGTTTCAAATGGAGAAGATAACAGACAAACGGCTTTGTAAAATATTTTTTTTCATAGATAAGGTCATTATCTTTTACAATTCCTTTTACGGCCACGAAGAAATCTTTTAGGCAATCAGTTAAGCCCCATAGTATTTCTTTTATTTCCGTATTTGTCATAAACTTATTAATCAAAGAGCCTGTATCGCAAAATACTTCTTTATCAGTGAACCATTTTTTATAATCTGTAGGTTTAATAAACGATTCCTTAATCATCAGTTTTACTCCTTGCAGTGTAGTTTCAAAATAGCATGACTGTTTTCAATCGGTGAAATAAAAAATCTATATAACTTCATTCATCTTTTCTGGAAATTTCTATTTTATTGCTTTTGCAATTTTATTCACAACAGATGCCATTTCTGCATCTATATTTGTTCTTGCTGCAGGATGCAACATTGAAACAAACAGCACACCGTTATATAGAACCGGCTCTCCACAGAATATCAGTTTTCCTTGTAATTCGGGGTATACAAATGTAACAACCTCAAGAACCTCTCTTCCACCGAGAACAAGTACTTCAATTTCTGCAGCTTTTACAAACTCCTTATAATGTTGAACATAAAAAGAATCGGAACGGTAAGCGTTGATTGTGTGGCCTTTGTCCTCATTGACGGTTGGTGATTGAGTGTAACGGCAATTAAAATAAAGCGATTGGTCAAAACAGTCGCACATATCTTGATGCAATTGTACAGAATTCTTCTTCGCTTCTTCCCGAATTTTTTTAAAGGTCTCTTCCGTGGCTGATTTATTTTCTTTTAGGCTTTGTTGAAGAACATAGTTAAGTAAAAATGTATTGTTCGTTGTCGGCTTATGAAACCAGGAATTATATAATCTCTCTTCACTAAGAACTTGAATACCCTTTATTGTGTCTTTTGCTTCTCCAACGCAGTATGGCTCAAGATTGCAAAAGGCGACTTTTTTATGGTCGTTTGCCCAATAATCTTCATAGACTGGCTGATAGTAGCAAGCATTTTCAATACCCACTTCCTTAAAATGCTCAATCAGTTTTTCATTTACAGTCATCAACGCTTCTTTGCTCATAATTTTTCCTCCATATTTAGCTAAATTATTTAACATATCCTTTTATTATATAACCAATCTTTACTTACTGTAAACTAAAGACCGTATATCTAAAAAACAACTCCTCGGCTTAATCAACATCCGTGAGATATAATTTCGCAGTCCCATCGGAAAATAACCCCTATTTTGTGCTCTGCGTTTATGTTTAGGTCTGTCATTGGTTGCCAGATGGAAATGCCACCCCAAACTCCGCTGCTTAAGATGAAAATTTCCATGTTTTCTGGCAGGATTTCAGTTTATTTTTTCAGCATTTCTTTCGTTACCTCATTTATCCTCATCACATTCTTCTAGTTCTATCTTGCAGAATGTAATCATCTGACTTAAAATGTGTGATACCTCGTTTGCGTCAACATCAACGATTTTGCATTGATACCACCATTGGTTCAGATTTGCAGGAACACCAAGAGAATTTCCCGAAAAAGCTTCTTCGTGTTGCTTGTAAAAGTTTTCATCTGGTAAAATTCTTGCAAAGTGCTTTCTAAATCCGATTTCAAGCATTTCTTTGCCATATTCATTTTGATATAATCCTGCGTTCCATGTAACGGCGAGCATACAAACCGGATTTACTTCGTACGCAAGTGTTATGCACTGATTTTCCCAGTCGGAATCATTTTGAAGTTCGCATTCGCTAGCACCTGATACAAAATATGTTTTAAATTCTGGCATTTTCTTTTGCAGTTCTGTAAAGAATTGCTTCCGCTGTTCGATTTCTTTTAAATTAATTGGATTTTCCATTCTTTTTCTCCTCATTTTAATTTTACCACATCAAATTATACCTGACAAAGTAAAAAGGCATATTTTCCACCTAATCAACATCCGTAAGATATAATTTCGCAGTCTCATCAGAAAAACAAACATTATTTTGCTCTGCATTTATGTTTAGGTCTGTCATTGGTCGGCAGATGGAAACGCCAATACCATCTCCGCTGTTTAAGATGAAAACTTCCATGTCTTCTGGTAAGTTTTCAATTTGTTTTTTCAATTCGCTAATTGTCATAAAGAAGGTCTCCTGTAGTCGTTTTTATCAATTTATCTTTGCCTAAAAGTCAGAAATATACCACTTGTAATTAGGCATAGAATCGACAATATCGGATGCCTTTTCTTTCAATGAAAAAGATTTATCAACAGGCACAAGCTCCTTTACTGTCACCATATTGCCTGCGCTTGGATCTGCTTTCGTATACATGAGCATGAAATTATATTTTTCAGAATCTTTTCGCTCAATCAAAAGTATTGACGCTTTCAAATCTTTGTCCTTGTATCCGCTCAAAACAGTTTTGACACAATTCGTTATAATCAAGTCTTCTGTTGGAAATGCGATGCTGAAATTCCCTGAGCCGAGAAAATGTGCCGTCAGCGTGCAGTTTTTGCCATCGTCTTTTATGAGATACACGATATTGTCTGCATCACAAATAATGCTTTCTGTAGAAAAATAGCTGCTTCCAGTTGGCGTGATTTTGTATTTTTCCAAAATTTTATAGGTTTCGCTATAAGACTTCTTTTTCGGAACAATCTCTTGTTGTGCAAACAATAAGCATCCGAAAAACATAGTGAAAATAATTGATAAGGTCTTTTTCATTTTTAATTCTCCTTAGAATTGTAAATTCCTCACAAAAGGTATTTCTTATGAGGTGAGAAAAGTTTAACATGCTGGCTCTATCAAATCGTGATAGACAATTTACTTTTTATACTCTTTTGTACTTTTTCACAAATTGGGTATAAATAGTTGCAATAAGCATATAATGTTTTTCATTAATAAATCCATCATCTTTTATTCCGCTTGCGATATTTATTACAAATTTTAGCGGGTATAAAATATCAAGCTCTTTGGCTTCTTTTATCAAGAATTTTGACATTTCTCCAGCGTACATGAAAATTGCTTGTGGTGCTTTCATTGTTTTTTCATCATAATAAAGTCCCATAAGAAAAGAATCGTCCGCAATCACGACATCGCAAAGAGGCATTTTTTCAAGGATTGTCTCTACATATTTTGCTTCTTCGCTTTCAAGATTAGCACTCAGTTTTTTAAATTCTTCTTGTTCCATAATAAATCTCCTGTAAAAAATCAAAATCTGATGAAATATTTTATTTCGCAGGGGCTATCAAATCGTGATGTTCTCATTTTTTTATCTTTTCAAAAAGTTTTTCTTACCGTTACCAAATTTTTGAATCTATGTTATAATTTTCATAAAAGATGACAGGGGGCTTTATATGCAGCAGGAAACAAACGAGTTTGATTCAATGTGCGGTATAACTGATGATGAACTGACAAGGCGTTTTGTAGAAGGCGTGCGTTTGGAAAACGAAAAAAAGAAAATCCTCGGTGTTCCTGTATCTGTTTATGACTCTGTTACAAAAAGAGCATACCTCGAATATGCTGATGGAACGAGGGAATATGTCACCGCAAAATAATCTCCCTGAAATAATCGTGTTCGCAGGCCCTAATGGAAGCGGTAAATCCACGGTAACACAGTATGCAAAAGTTATTCAGCCTTATATAAATGCAGATGAGATAAAGAGGGCGAATAACTGTTCTGATTTGGAGGCTGCTCAACTTGCCGAATCAATGCGCGAAAAATGTGTTTCTGAAAAAACAAGTTTTACATTTGAAACAGTTCTTTCAACGACAAGGAACCTGAATCTTTTAAGAAGAGCGAAAGAAGCTGGATTCTTTATTCGCTGTATTTATGTTCTGACTGAAAATCCAGATATAAATGTTTCTCGTGTAAAATCACGAGAGCAGGCGGGTGGTCATGGAGTTCCAGAAGATAAAGTTCGTTCTCGATACAAAAAGGCACTGGATTTAATTCCTGAGCTGATTCAAGTTTGTGATATTCTTCATATTTACGATAATTCAAAAATTCCTTTCCGAATTTTCAAAAAGCGAAAAATTCAGTATTTTTTCTGGGAAAATGAATTTTGGACAAAAGAAAAAATTGAAGAATTAACTGGCTTAAAGTTTTAATTTTCCCTAAGAAACGCACTCTTTTTCTTTTGTCTATCACCATCTGATAGACCACCCATGTTATTATGATTACAATAAAATCACTTTTCATGGGGGAAAATATGGCTGCAGAAAAAAGACATATCGACAGTCGATTAATGCTGGAACGGCTTTCTAAAATCCACGCAAAGATTAAATCTGGATGTTATCCGAGCACAAAAGACCTTGCATTTGACAATGAGGTTTCAATTCCGACAATCAGCAGAGATATTCAGTTCCTTCGGGAGCGGTTTAATGCAGAAATTGAGTATGACTCTGTTAACAGAGGCTATTACTATAAAAAAGATTTCGATATGCCGTTGAACTTGATTTCTGCTAAAGATGTTCTTTTCCTTTCTTTGGCGAAGCAACTTTTGTCCCAGTATGAAGGAACTCCTATTTATAAAGAAATTTCTTCAATCATTGATTTCCTTTCGGATTCACAGGGCGTTGGAAAATCTGACTTTCTTAACCGAATTGCACTCCCGCCTCTTCCAAAAGTCGTTATAAATGAAGAAAACTGGAACACCGTGGTTGAATGTTTGCAGAAAAACTTAGTTTTGGAATTTGACTACAACGGAAGATGGAAGACGGCAATCAGCCACAGAGTTTTGCGACCGTATCAGGTACTTTTGCAGGACGGAATGTATTTTGTTTTTGGATTTGATGAAAGTGCGGACGGCGGTAAGGGTGGTGAGAGAATTTTTTATCTTTCCCGCATGAAGAATCTTAAAAAAACGGATCGAAAATTTGATTTGCCAGAAGATTTTGAGTTTGCTTCCCGATGTGGTGGGGGCAGGTTCGGTGCATTCAAAGGTGCGGAAAAAGTTCAGTATGAAATTGAATTTTATGATGATGCACGACAGTTTGTGAAAGATTGTGTTTGGGCGGACGATCAGGAATTTTATGATGACGATGAGGAAAACATTACGACGATAAAGTTTTCTTCTTCTCAGTCCATGAAAGTTTTGGAATGGGTTCTTTCGCAGGGGATGAGGGCGAAGCCGATTGCACCAGAATCTTTCGTTGAACGCTGGAAAAATGAGGTTCAGGGAATGGCAAAATATGCAGGATTTGAGAACCAATGACCCGACATTATAATCTTGTATACCCTATTTCTTTTCCATTATAATATTCCCCATGTCTAAAGCACTTTTGATTTCATTTTTAGTTTCGATGGTTCCTTTGATTGAGCTTCGTGGGGCAATTCCTGTGGGCGTGGGAATTTTTGCCGCTCAGAATATCGAAATGACTCCGTTTTCGCTCGTTCTGCTTTTTATCACTTGCATGGTCGGGAACATGCTCCCTGTTCCGATTATCTTTTTGTTCGCACGAAAATTCCTGGAGTGGGGGCAGAATCAAAAACTGATTGGCGGTATCTGCCGTTTTTTCCTAGAAAAAGGTCATCGGGGCGGGGCAAAATTGCAGGAAAAGGCAGGCCGTGGCTTGTATTTCGCGCTCTTTTTGTTCGTAGGAATCCCATTGCCAGGAACCGGGGCTTGGACAGGCACTCTCGCGGCAAGTCTTCTCGATATGAACTGGAAAAAGACCTGTATCGCGGTAATCGCAGGTGTTCTTCTTGCAGGCATTATCATGATGTCACTCTCGCTGATTGGAGCAGGCGTTGCGGGCGGCGTTTGAGCCCGCTGAGAGGGTGACGGAAAACGCGAAGCGTTTGTAGTCAGGGGGAGACTTCCCCCTTTATATTTTGTATAATTTCCGTATGTCACGCGAAATCGAACTCAAAGTTCCGCTCACTTGCGAGCAATTCGACCGAATACAAAAAATCCTCACTCAAAAAGAGCAGCTTCCTTCTATTAATATACGCGGTTTGTCGCATATCCTCAAATCCGATGAATATTTTTCCCGCTACCACACGCACGAGGAACGGATTAAGAACAATGAGCTGCGTGTAATCCGGCTCCGCACCGAAAATGATGGAAAAGGCGAAAAGTCATTTTTCTGCATCAAGCAAAAAACAATCGAAAACGGCGTTGAGTTCAATTCCGAAAAAGAAACTTTTGTCGAGGATGCGGATGTTCTCCGTGCTTTTTTTGAGGCGAGCGGATTTATCAAGTGGTTCGAAAAGAAAAAGGACGCGCTTTCGGTTTATGCCACAGTTGCCGAAAATTCGGACTTTGAGGCGCATCTGGAGCTGGAAAAGGTAAATTCTCTTCCATATATTGAAATCGAATACACCAAGGAAGATTTGCCAGCAGATCAGGTTCGTGCCGGCCTGGAGAAGATTTTGCTTGCCCTCGGAGTTGATCCCAAAAAGCGGGATAGTCGCTCCTGGGCAGAGATTTTGGAAAGTTGAAAGTGGAAAACGAAAAGTTGAAAACGATGTTGACTTTTTAAATTAATATGATATATTTGTGATAAAGGAAGCGCACCACAGCAATGTGGCTGAACCTCCGTAAGTTAATTGCTAGAAAAGCCTACTTGAGTGGAAGTCAGTGTAGGCTTTCTTTTTTTCTACTTGCTGTCTCTATCTTTTTTTGCGAGAGCCTTGCATATAGCAAAGACAAACGATACAACCGTAACAATAGTTGTCACAACTGTACAAAGAAGCATAATGCTTTCGTATCCTGTCAACGCAGGCCTCCTCGTTCTAATGAATTCGGAGGTTCAGCCTACCACCACCGTGGTGCAATTGTAATATACTATATAAATGTATAATTTACAAGTTTTGTTACTAAATCAATTCCATCAAATTTGAACAGCTTGTATCGCAGATTTCCAAAATTCTTTCCCAGTCTGTGAGTGGAGGCTCGGTCCGCTCTTCGTCGCTTGTATCGTAGACGGCGCACACTTTGAAGCCTGCTTTGTGGGCTGTTCTGATTGCGTGGAGTGCGTCTTCAAAAACGACCGATTCTTCTGGTTTTGCACCGCATCTTCTTGCGCTTTCCTCAAAAATCAGCGGGCTGGATTTTGACGTGTTCAAGTCCAGGCAGGTAAGAATTTCCTTGAAATATTTCTCGCAGTCGAGGCGTTTCATGCAGGCAAGAACGCAGCTTCTTTCGGTGGCAGTGGCGAGCACGCAGGGAATGCCTTTTTCGTTCAGTTTTTCCAGAAATTCCCTTGCGCCCATCTTTAGTTCAAGGCTTTCAGCATAAAATTTCATGATAAGTTCTTTGACTTCCACGCCGATTTCTTCAATAGTCTTTTGCACGCCGTATTCATCAATAAAATACTGAGCTGTCTCAACCATGTTCAGGCGTTTTACGTTGTCCCACAAATCTTTGCGCGGGACTTTGCCAATGCTTTCGAGGTAGCGGTCTGCGATTGTGTGCCACATTTCCATGGAATCCAGAATTGTGCCGTCCATGTCAAAAATCGCACATTTCATGTTGTCTAAAATTGAATTTTTCATGGAAAAAGTATAACCTATTTTCATTAAACTTGTTTTATATTTTAGAATAAAAACTTGCAAGGAAAATCACAAAAATGATTGAAGTTTCACATCTCTCTAAACGCTTCGGCGAGTTCAAGGCTGTCGATGATGTCAGCTTTTCAATTCCCACGGGGCAGATTGTAGGTCTTTTGGGCCCGAACGGTGCCGGAAAATCAACCACAATGCGAATGATTACCGGCTTTTTTAAGCCGACCAGCGGCACAGTCCTTATCGACGGAATCGACATCACTCAAAATCCTGTCGAAGCCAAGCAGAAAATCGGTTACATGCCGGAGTCTGCTCCTCTTTATGCTGACATGATTGTTGAGGAATATCTTCGCTATGTGGCTCTCATGCAGAATCAGAATGCAGACGAAAAAATCCCAAAATTGTGCGAGGAATGTGGGCTCAAAGAAGTCATGCACAAAAATATCTCGGAGCTTTCACGCGGTTACAAGCAGCGAGTCGGCCTGGCTCATGCTCTCATGAACGACCCGGAAATCCTGATTCTTGACGAACCAACGAGCGGCCTTGACCCGAACCAGATCGAAGATGTCCGCTCTCTTATCCGCGAAATCGGAAAAACCCGCACAGTTATCATTTCAACCCACATTTTGAGCGAAGTAGAGATGCTTTGCGGTCGCGTAATCATCATTTCAAAAGGCAAGGTTGTTGCCGACAGTCCTACAGCCGAGCTCCGCGAGCGATACGGACACGCCGAAACAGTCTACATTCAGCTGGACGGAGTAAGCGAAGAAGAGGCAAAAAGTGCAATTTCTTCTATTAATAACGTGGATTCCTGCACAGTAACCGAAGGCGACAAGATTGAATCCGCTCCAAATGCAATTTCACTTCTTGTGAGCGCAAAAGACGGCAAGGAAATCCGTCCGGAACTCTTCCGTCTGTGCGCAGGCAAAAACTGGACAATCTACGAACTGGCCGTCCGAAAGAACAGTCTCGAAGACATCTTCCACGGTCTTACAGTTGAGAATTAGCCCCTCACAGAGTTTAGGAGTGCACAGAGAGATTAAGATACAGGATATAAAATTTTCTCTGTGAACTCTGTGTCCTCTGTGAGGAATTTAAAATATGGAGTTTTTATGAAACAAAATTGTTCATCAATCGTAATATTCAAGCGCGAAATTAAAGCGTATTTTACAAGTCCTATTGCTTACATTGTTACGGGGCTTTTTTTGCTGGCTTCGGGATTTTTGTTCTTTAATACATTCTTCCTGAATAATCGTGCCGAGCTGAGGCAGTTCTTCGGTCTTTTGCCGATTGTACTTTCTTTCTTTATTCCGGCTCTCACCATGCGTCTTCTTGCCGAAGAAAAGCGAAGCGGTTCTTACGAGACTTTGCTCACTCTTCCTGTAACAGAAGTTGAGATTGTTCTTGGAAAATATTTTGCGGCTTTCGTTGCCGGCGCTACAATGCTTCTTCCGACCCTTTTCTATGCGATTACATGCTTTATCTTTGGCAAGCCTGACGCAGGCCCGATGATTGGCGGTTATCTTGGCGCGCTCTTTTTGATTGCTTCTTTTTCTGCAATCGGTTTGTTCGCTTCAAGCCTTACCAAAAATCAGATTATCGCTTTTTTCATTGCATTCGCAATCTGCATCGTCATCACTCTGATTTCAAGCTTCTTGATTTTCATGCCTGCAAGCGTTGTTACATTCTTCAATTTCTTCTCTGCAGAATCACACTTTGAGTCAATTTCACGGGGAATCATCGACTTGCGCGACCTTGTTTATTTCATCTCGCTCACAGCCTTGTTCTTCGTTTTGACCGTTGAATCTCTTAAATCAACAGGGGAGGCTCGCTAATTTTATGAAAAAGTTTATCAATTACCTTAAAAGCCCGAAGAGCGACTTCTTTTTGTTCGTTCTTCTTTTGATTCTCGCTAATCTGGTCGTTTCCCGCTCTTATTTCCGAATCGACCTCACATCCCCAAAGTCTTACTCGCTTTCAAAAGGTAGTGAGCAGGTCGTAAAAACTTTGGAAGAGCCTCTTTCGGTCAAAGTTTTCTTCTCGGACAATTTGAACGCACCTTATTCAAGCGTTTATCAGTATATCAAAGATATTCTTGTCGAGTACAAGTCAGCTGCCAACGATAATTTTTCTTATGAATTCGTTGACTTGAAAAAGCCTGAGAATGAAAAACTTGCCCGCACTTACGGTCTGAACCAGATTCAAATTCAGGAACTCAAAAACAATGAAGTCGGAATGAAGCGGGTTTGGATGGGAATCGTCCTTCTTTACGCTGACCGAATCGAAACTCTGGATGCGCTCACTTCAACAGACGGCCTTGAATACAGAATCACCACCACAATTTCAAACATGGTTTCGACCACAAGCGCGCTTTCAGGTCTCAGCGGAGACGTAAAACTTACTTTGTATGCAAGCAAAAAACTTGCAGATTTCAAAATCATCGGTTTCAATGAGATGGAAGAAGAAATCCGCAAGGCTTTCAATGAAGTCAACAAAAAGAACAAGAACCGAATTACTTTTGCTTCGATTGACCCGAACCCGGCTGAAATCCCGGCTCTCGTTGAAAAATATGGAATCCAGAGCCTCAGCTGGAATGACCCGAACCTTGGTCAGGGAACGGGTGCCGTTGGTCTCGTGCTTGAATATGGCGAAAAGACAAGTCTCTTCCCTGTAAAAATGACACACGACTTCTTTGGCCGAAACATGATTACAGGTCTCGATGATTTGACTGCTCAAATCGAAGAAAGTTTGAAGTCAATCGTCTCAAAATCACAGGAAATCGGTTACATCACAGGTCACGGCGAGCTTGAGCTGAACGAACAGTCTCAGTACGGCCAGCCGTCTCAGTCAGTTTTTGCAAATCTTCTTTCAGACCGCTACACTCTCAAAGAAATTAAACTTTCAGAAGAAGAAATTCCTCAGAAATATGCAAGTGTAATTATCAATGGCCCAAAATCTTCATTTACCGATGAAGAACTTTACAAAATCGATCAGTATGTTTTGAAGGGCGGAAATCTTCTGGTTTTCCTTGATCCGTTTGAAGAGCAGCAGGCTAATCCTTATTCTCAGCCAACTTATACACCAATCAACACAGGCCTTGAAAAGAATCTTGAAAAATTCGGCGTTTCAGTCGGCAAAAAATACGTTTATGACTTGAATTGTTTCAGCCAGAGTGACCGTCAGTACGGAAAAATGCAGTTCTACATTGCCCCGATGATGCAGAAAAACACTCTCGACCAGAAAAGCCCGATTACCAAAAACCTGGGTTACGTGATTTTCTTCCAGAATGCACCTATTGACATTTCTGCCGCAAAGGACAATTCAAACGCAAAGGTCACGGTTCTTGCAAAATCTTCAAAAGAATCATGGACAGTTGACTCGAACATCAGCCCGGATCCGCGCTTTATCTCTGTTCCGAGCGACAAATCAACAATGGCAAGTGAAAACCTTGCTGTTCTTGTCGAAGGCAAATTCTCTTCTGCTTTTGCTGGTAAACCTGCCGAAAAGCCAAAGAGCGACAAAGAAGACGAGAAAAAATCGGATTCCGCAGCCAATGCAATTTCTTCAAACGAGCATTTGTCAAAATCTGTTCAGAATTCAAAAATCATCGTAATCGGAAGCTCAATTTTGGGAGGTGCACGCATTCCTTTGTTCAGCGATGCTCAGCTCCTTGATGCGGAAGGAAAACAGCCGGTCTCAATGTTCGTCCGAAACGCTGTAGATTATCTCAACGGCGAAGAGGACTTGTGTACAATGCGCACAAAAGGCTTGTCTTTGAACACTCTCACCGTAAAAAGTGCGGCCGCTTCAACTTTCGCAAAATACTTCAACGAAATCGGCTTGGTTGTAATTGTAGCTGTTTGCGGGCTTCTTGTATTGCTCAAAATTAAAGCCAAAAAACGGGCAATCCGAGAGCGATACAATCCGAATGACAGCCGAATTGAAAAATAAACCACAGATTAACACAGATGTACACAGATTAGCTATGCATGATATACGAAAATCTATCGTGTAAGATGAAAGACCTTCGATTTAGAAAATATATAATCTGTGAAAATCTGTGACATCTGTGGTTCTATAAAAAGGAGTTTTTTATGAATATGAATAAACTGATGTTACGAAAGATAATTCTGGCTTCGGCTGTTGTCCTTCTTGCTTTGATTTATATCGTGCAGGTGATTGCTAGCAGTCGTTCCAGCGTAAAAGATTTTGTGATTGACAAGACTTTTGATACGATTGAGATTTCTTCTTCTGAAAACGGAAATGTGAACCTCAAACGATACGGTGATTTCTGGAAAGTAAATGATGAAGAGGCTGATTCTGCCAAGGCAAAGGCAATTTCAGACTCACTCATTTCAATCAAAACTTTGAGCGTGATTTCAAAATCATCAGGCGAAGATGCAATTGAACGATACGGATTCACAGATTCGCAGAAAATCACTGTAAAGGTGAGCGACAACGGAAAAGAATACCTTAACCTTGAAATCGGAAAAGATGCGGCTAACGGTCAGCAGAATTACATCCGTGTAAACGGAAAGAGCGAGATTTATCTTGCTTCGGGCGCGCTCAGACAGAAATGTTCTGTTAAGGCAGACGAGCTTAAAAAGCCAGCCGAGGCTCCAAAGACAGAAGAAGCTCCTGCTACTGACGCTCCTGCTCCAGAAGTAGCTCCAAGTGTATAAAAAATATAATTTGTTATAGTCGATTAACAAAAAATTCGCTATATTTATTGGGATAGGAGATAAAAAGAATGGCAAAAAAATTAACGCCAATGACATTGCTTTGTGGTTATCTCGGTGCAGGTAAAACTACATTGCTTAATAAAGTCCTCAACAATCAGGAAGGCTACAAGGTAGCAGTTATCGTAAACGACATTGGTGAAGTCAATGTCGATGCAAAACTCATTGCTGATGGTGCAAAAATTACAGATACAAGTGACATCGTTCCTCTTACAAACGGCTGTATCTGCTGTACGCTCAAGAGCGCACTTGCTCAGAATATCGAAAATCTTATCAAAACTGGCAAATATGATTACATCATGATCGAGGCTTCAGGTGTTTGTGAGCCAATGCCAATTGCTCAGGAACTTGAAATGATTAAGAACGGCAAGCTTGACAATGTTGTAGGCGTTGTTGATGCAGCCCGACTTGTTGACGAATTTGCCGGTGGTGAAAAGCTTCTTGCCAAAGACAAGATCGGCGAGGAAGACATTGAGTCGCTTTTGGTTCAGCAGATTGAGTTCTGCTCAACCCTCGTTATCAACAAAAAAGACCTTGTTACGGAAGACCAGTTCAAGAAAGTCCGCAAAGTTATCGAAGTTTTGCACCCAGGCGTAAAAATCATCGAGACAAGCCACGGTGATGTTGCTGTCAGCGATATTCTTGCAACGGGCAGCTTTGACTTTGAGGGCGTCTATGCTTCTGCAGGTTGGTGTAAGCAGCTTGAGGAAGGTGAAGTTGACGACGACGATGATGATGATGAGCATGAGCACCATGACCATGATCATCCTGAGCACGGCGAAGAAGGCCATGTCTGCGATGAGCACTGTGAGCATCAAAACCACCATGACAACGATGAGCACGATCACCATCACCATCATCATCACGAGCACAAACATGACGGAGACAGCGGTGCCGATGAAGACGAATACGGAATCGGAACATTCATTTACTACCGCCGAAAGCCGTTTGACCGCCAGAAGCTTGACGAATATGCAAACAAATGGCCTCGCAACATCATCCGCTGCAAAGGCTTGCTCTGGTTCAGCGATGAAGAAGAAATGGCTTATGTCTTTGAGACAAGCGGCAGACAGATTCAGGCTGGATATTCAGGACAGTGGATTGCTTGCGCACCAAAAAAAGAGCAGGAAGAAATCCTTGCTTCTAACCCGCAGATTAAAAAAGAATGGGATGAAGAGGTCGGCGACCGTATGGTAAAACTTTGTATCATCGGCCAGAACCTTGACAAAAAGCAGATTTCAGCAGATCTGGACGCCTGCTTAGCATAAAAAAGGGGATGACCAATAAGTTCAAAAAGTGTCATTTTCGGGCTCGACCCGAAAATCTATTTAATTACGGCGCATGAGCCGGTGAAAACATGTAGCGAAGCGGAATGTTTTCACAATAAACCACCTGCTATGCGGGTGGTGGGCAAAAGCTTATAGCAAAAAAAACTTTCCCCGAAGGTGTACAA
>Ga0256405_10002164_pt1 | contig 47204 bp, 38 predicted proteins | sample RumenRJG_02DNA_FD_189096 | JGI IMG/M metagenome (GOLD analysis project Ga0256405, IMG submission 189096) | Bovine rumen microbial communities from Lethbridge, Alberta, Canada - RJG_02 | ecosystem: Host-associated > Mammals > Digestive system > Stomach > Rumen | place: Canada: Alberta... | reverse complement strand
AATGGCACCACCACACTCCGCAGTGTTGCCTGTAAAAGCACAATTTGTCACATTACCAGTACTAAAGAAGTAAACTGCACCACCATTTCCAGAAGCAGTGTTGTTAGTAAAAGTACAATTTGTCACTTCACCATCACTATCAAAGCTAACTGCACCACCATTGTGTGTTGCAGAGTGGTTAATAAAATTACAATTTGTCACAGTACCTGAACCACTGAATCTAATAGCACCACCTTGAGATGATGCAGTGTTGTCAGTAAAATTACAATTTGTCACAGTACCGTGATACCAGAAGTAAACTGCACCACCATTTCCAGAAGCAGTGTTGTTAGTAAAATTACAATTTGTCACAGTACCAGAATACATCCTAATAGCACCACCCCATGATGCAGAGTTCTCCACAAAATTACAATTTGTCACACTACCAGTACTATCAAAATGAACCGCACCACCATTATCAGTTGCAGTGTTGCCAGTAAAATAACAATTTTCAACACTACCAGAATACATCCTAATAGCACCACCCTTCCATGATGCAGTGTTGCCCGCAAAATCACAATTTGTCACATTACCAGTACTCTCAAAGTAAACTGCACCACCATGGTCTGCAGTGTTGCCAGTAAAATAACAATTTTCAACACTACCAGAATCCCTAAAGATAGCACCTCCATCGGTTGCAGAGTTGTTAGTAAAACTGCAATTTGTCACACTACCAGAATAAATGTTGATAGCACCGCCATAGTCTGCAGTGTTGCCAGTAAAATTACAATTTGACACATTGCCCTCCTCATAGAAGAAAACTGCACCACCCTGGCTGTCGCCTCCAGTTGCTATGTTATTACTAAAATAACAATTTGACACAATACACGAATCCATCGAGACAGCACCACCATAATTTAATGCAGTGTTGTTTTCAAAAATACAGTTATCCACATATGTTACATTCATCATGTAACCGTCAATAGCTCCACCCCTGTCGGCGGTGTTGTTGATACATGCACAATTAAGCATGTCAACTCTCTGAATATCATAAAGGTGAATAGCGCCACCTTGTGCTCTTTCATTATCATATAAGTCGCTACTGTCACCTTTTGCAATGTTGTTAGTGAATGTTAAATTTTCAAAGACAAGATGAAGATCATAAGAAAAACTTGCATCGGCTGCTACGTCAATTGCTCCACCGTTACCGTCGGTAGCTGTGTTGCTGTCAAATTCTGAATCGGAGATATAGAATGACCCTCTTAAAGCACCACCAAAAGGAGCATTATTCTCTTTAAATATGGAATTCATAATATCCATTACAGAGTTGCAGGACCAAATAGCTCCACCACCCGCGTCAATTATATTGGTTTCTCCATGAGCGGAGTTGTTGATGAAAATCGAATCTTCAATTGTCCAATTGTTACCCCTCTGATTTCTGATAGCACCACCACTTACTGTAGCGGTGTTATTGATGAAGGATACGCTTTTAATTAGGCCGTTATCAGCATTCACACTAATATAAATAGCACCGCTGTTGTTAGCAGTTGAATTAACAAAAGTTGATGAATTAATCAAACCATTTGAACCGCTCCAATAAATGGCGCCTCCATCTTCATCGCTGAATCCGTTTATGAAATTAAAATTCTTTAAAACCACATCATCAGCCTGTATATTAAATATCCTGGACAATCCTTTAGCATCGATTGTATGGCCGCCACCATCAATTGAAATCGTATTTGTGATTGTTATCTCCTGTCCATTTCCATAATAATCTTTTGTAAGCACCAGTGAATCAACGGCTCCATTAATGAGCGCTTGCAATGCTTCAAAACTTTTATCATCAATAACGTTCAATGTTGCAGAAGCATTAGACCTCTCATAATTTGAATCGCCGGAATAACTAGCAACAAGATTGTGGCTTCCAACGGTCAATCCCGAAAGCGTGAAAGATACAGTTCCGTCTTCAATGATACTAACCCTAGTATTCCCATCAACACTGAGCTCAACATCGCCTGTAGCATCACTAGGAGTTAGCAAAACCTTTACTATAGCATTATCACCGGCATATACTTCAGACAAAGTCTCAATACTTAGAGACGAACTTGCTTTTGACAATACAGTTCCATTTCCCACATCACAAACCACATCATCATCCTCATTTGATGCAAGAATCTGTCCGGAATCCGATTGCATTTCCAAATCGTTATCATCATCAGCCGCCACCACATCTGTTGAATTGTCGCTTGATGCACTGACAGCCCCAACCGTTAAAATGAATAATAGTAAAAAAATTAAAATCGTAATGTTTTTTAATTTCATAATAAACAACTCTAATCAAAAAAATTATTTGAATATATCATTAATTTTATCGTGAAAAATATATAAAAGTTAATATAAAGTAAAATATTTCATTAAGTTTATTCAAAAAAAGAAAAATATTTTTAACATTTATAAAAATTAAAAAAATAATAAAAAATAGGAAATAAATTCCCTATTTTTTAACTTTCACTGTTTTTTTGACAGTATCCTTCAAGTATGTAGCCTGGTATTTAACCTTCTTGCCCACTTTGAGTTTTTTAAGGAATTTCTTCTTGATGGTAAATTTAGCCACACCTTTCTTATTGGTTTTTGCCTTGAATTTCTTGCCGTTGAATTTCAAGGTTATTTTTTTACCTTTAAGATATTTTCCTTTGACCTTTTTAAGAGTTACCTTGATGACAAGTTTTTTAGCGGATTTTTTAACCTTGACCTTTTTAAGACTCAAGACATGGGTAACCTTCAATGTTTTGGTAACGCTTACTCCCAAAGCAGTGGAAGTGATTTTATAAGATCCCGGAGCATTTGTAATGACAACACTGGCAACACCGTTGGCATTGGTAGTTACAGTCCTGTAAGCCTTGTTGTTTATTGAAAATCTCACCTGAACATTTCTTGCAGGGCTGCCATCGGAATTGTAAACAGTGACTGAATATGATTTGCCTGAGGTGTATTGCACGGACAAGTCACCTGCAACGATCCTATTGTTTACTATATACTCCATTCCTCTTGAAGAGGAAGCATACTTGCTGTCACCGGAATATACAAATTCAAAGTAGTATTTTCCATTCTTGAATTTTGAGAGGTCGAATTTTGCCATACCATTAACGACATTTTGAACATCAATCAAAACACCATTGACATACATTTGAATGGTTCCCCGAGCATCGTATGCAATTTCACCGTTTTCCTTTCTGACATACTCTTCATGATAATTGCCATTATCCTGACCGGTCACGATTGTCTTTTCAGGCAATATGTTCATAGCATATACAACAGGAACATATCTTCCAGTCTTTTCATTGTATACATTGAATACATCACCGTCAAAGCTGTTTCCAATATACATGAATGTCACATTATGATTTCCACGTCCATAATCTGTTGTTGAGATGATACGATTGATTTTACCGTCAATTATCTCCTCAAGAATAGGTGAAATCTCATCAATGACAATTAGTATATTTCCGGTGGACTCATCAAGATCGACCTTAATAGTTATGTTTTCACCGACAGTGGCGTTTTGAGTGATATCAACTTCAGGCAATACCTTGAATGTGGCGGAATATGATTCCACCTCATAATCATCACCATCATAATAAGCCCTAAGCTCATAGACGCCTACAGGCAGGTCGTTCAAGTCAATGAACGCATAACCGTTTTCAATATCTTTTGAAATCAAGACGCTTCTTCTGTTGTCATTATAAACAACCAGTTTGCCTGTTGCATTGCCCGGAACCATCAGGCTGACATTCCTATTATCAGCAGAAACCTCTCCAATGACTGCAAGACGATTGATATTTAAAGTTGTATCGTAGCTTCCCGCAGGATACTTTTCATCACCTGAATAGACAACATGGATTTTATGCTCGCCCATGGTCAGGCCTTCAATAGTGAATACCACCTTACCGTCTTTTACGTCTTTTACAAGACCGGTGCTTTCAATTGCACCCAACAAGCCGTCAATGCCTAAGATATTGACTTCATCATCAACATACAGTGTAACGGTTCCTGTTGCATCTGCAGGCAATATGACAGTGACAGAGTAGGATCCTTTTAAAGGATATCCCTCAGTGATTATATCATCCTTAAAGATGTAGGTCACATTGAAATCGCCTGACTGTGACACGCTTGGATGTGCGTCGTCGCCTGAGTAGGTTATGGTAAAGTTGTGTTTTCCAAAGTCCAAATCAGTGATTTTTACTTCAGCCTTACCGTTTTCAAGGAAAACCTCAGCATAAGGCTTGCCATCAATTTCAACTGTCACGCTACCTTGCGCATCCTCATCCAGATTAAACCTGATAGTGTCATCATCATCCAAGACGATAGGATAAGGCATGTCAAGCCAGCTTTCATACTCAACATCAATATTCAGATAATTGAAGTAGAATGAATCGCCCGCATCATAGAATACTCCAATTATATGGTTTCCATGGCTTAAAACACCCAGATCAATAGTGTTTTTACCTTCACTTAAATTGTATGAGACTTCAGCCCCATTGTCGATTCTGATTAATGCTTCACCATCTTTTGGAACTGTAATATTGATTGATGCATTCCATCCCTCTTTAACGACGCCATCATGTGAAACTACAACATCATCCGATTTGACCAACACCTCAAACTCTATTGTCTTGTTTGACACAACAGAACCATACTCGTTATATGCTCTGATTTCAGCGACATGTGCACCCGGAGCCCAATTAGGGGAAGACATGAAGGTGATCAATCCTTTTTCAAATGTTTTATGGCTATATAACACTCCGTCAATGAACAGGTCGGCGGAAAATGCAGCTTCAGGTTCGAAGATCTTAACGGTTGTGAATGTTTCCTGGAGAGTATGCCTTGAAGTTGCATTGGCAGTGATATTAATGTCCTTTGAAAGTTCGACCGCAACAGTGGCGTTAGCAATGTCCAATGAGCTAGTTCCGTCAGCAGTGAACTTAACATCCATATCATAATCACCGTTTTCAACATAAAATCCCAGATCGGATAATGCCAGTGCAAAGTCATTTCCGTAAGTGGCCTTGATATCGGCAACATTAAACCTGTAAACTGCCTGGCTGTTGAAATCAGTGCTCACATCCATGTTTGAAATATTGGTGCTAGGATTATTTTTGAATTTAACTGTCACGATTATTTGACCCTCATTCAATAAATCAGGGATGTTCAGGTTAATTAAATCACCGTAATAATCGTTGACATCATCTTTTACTGTCGGATTGAACACATCAGAGTCCACATCCTTCCATGTTACGTCCACGGTTGTGTTTCCGCTTCTCTCGTTACCGTCCCCGTACATTACAGTGATGTTGTCACCGAAGCTCCTGCCTTCAAAGTCTGAGTATTTCAAGTAGTATCTTCCGTTTTCATCTTTAGATAATTCCTTAATGTCTTTTGTGAAAATTACGTTTCCTTCAGAGTTTAAAACGGTGATTGTACCGCTTGTTTCATTGATGTCACCGTAATAGGTATCCAGATATAACAGGACAGGGTCCATACCGAAACCTGTGAACGCCCCTTCTGTTACATTGTCGACCTTGACGTTTGAGGTCAGTGTGAAGTTCCTGTTGAATAGTTCCACTTCCGAATCAGAACTGGTAGGCCCAAGTTCAGTGTGATGTGCAACCCTTATATTGTAAATGCCATTATCTGTAATGTTTAAATCTGACAGGTAGATGATTAATTTGTCTACACTCCCGGAACTACCATCCAAACGGAAGGTTTCAAGTTCAGTCTCATCATCAACCCTAATCAATCTTCCCAGATTTTCAACTTTCTTATCATTCACATAAACAACAAAGTAACCTCCGCCCATGTCTATCGGCACGCTTTGCCTGTTGGCATCATCAGTGCATTCTATGATGATTGCGTTTTCGCTGCCGTTGACTAAAATGCCTTCAGAAACGGTTATCTTGAAGAAGTCTGCAACGAGTTCAGGAGTGTTGATTCTAAGCAGGTCATCTCCAATCCTAACACCTCTTGCATAAACTCTACTTGTATTTCCATATGCGAATGAAACTGTGAAAGGCATGTTTTCCTTGAATATGTCATAATTGAATTCGGTCACATTATCTGAAATCCAATATTCATCTGTTTGAGGATCATCAAATGATTTGAAGTTTTCATCAAATTCTGATAATAATTTAGTAAATATTACTTCACCGGCCTCATCAGTGATTATTATTGTTCCTTCAGTGACGTTCAGATATTTTGGAATGCTCAATATCATTATCATATCAGGGTTTCCATCCATTCCAAACTCAAGGTCGCCAATTTGACCATAATAGAACCTTAAGTTGATTGAATCAGCATAATCATCGAATCCCCATCCTTCCTCATCATCATAATTGATGAAATAGTTCCTAAATCCGATTATTTCATCATTTGCAGTCACTGAAACATTCAATACATAATTGCCCTGAACACCTTCAAGACTTAAATCATCCCATGAAATGTAATAATCCACTCCCAGGAATCCATAGTCATATTCGCTGTATAAATCACTTAAACTTTTAGTGACTTCATGGTCGCCATAGCTAAAGTGGACTAAAGCGGTTTCATGAATGTTTAGGGAGTCGGGAACGGAGATTTTTACAAGGTTGTCATCATCATACTCCTCATCTTCTGCATGTGCCCATTCAAATTTAATTAAATTGATACGAAGTTCCGAATATTTATGTAATCTTATGAAACCGTCCTCCTTTTGAATGGAGCATGTGGAATATGGCCGATATCTTGCCTCTATAGAGTTTCCAACATCATAGAATATGAAGATTTTATCCTTGTCGCTGAGAGTTTCAAACATGTCCAAGTCTTCAAGGGTGATTGAGTATTTGTAGCCGTTAATCCATTCATAGTCTCCGAGTTCTGTGATGTTTTTAATGAATGTGTAATCTCCGCTTGTGATATTTATGGTGTAATTGTTGACAGTTGTGTTGGCATATACCCATATTACAACATCTTCCGGTGAATTAATTTCATTTTCAGTGACGGCTAAATCATTAGCTGTGTTACCATATTCGTAGTCCACAAAGATGTCATCGCCATCAACATTGATGTCTACACGGTCAGTGCCATAATCCATGTAATCAATCAGAGTCCATCTGTTCCAGTATGACTCATTAAGCTCAAGTGTTAAATTGCCTTGGATAACCTCTTCTTCTATTTCATCATCCCATCCTTTGAAAATGAAAGTGACTGTTCCTGTTTCGCCCTCAGGAGTGAATAAATAAAGATAGTATGGTTCACCATCACCTATGACTTTAGCTCTGAAAGTGGAATTGTCAAAGTCTACAACATCAAGTGAATACTCTTCAACTGTCTCTTCACCATCAATTTCAAATTTGAGTGTAACATTATGAACACCGGCTTGTGTGATGCCCAATGATTTCAAATCCCAGCAATATCCGTCAAAATAATCCTCAGAATCATGTTGTGAAGTTATTATAGTATGATATTTGACGGCATTATCGACAATGACATCCAAAAATCCGGAGATGCCTTCAGGAACCCTAATATGGATTACTGTACCAAGAGTGTCGGTGTAAAGAGATGATTCCTCGCTGTCCCATATGTTGATTTCCAATCCTTCAGCGGAATGTCCATCGGAATATGAATAAATCTCCTCATCTTCACTGTCACATACTTTTACATGGAATATGTAGTTGCATCCGTCACGGGCAAAACCGATTTCTTTTAAGGACCATTCCTTCCAGGTTCCTTTATCCTCATCTTCAATGGTGAAATCATTTTCATATACAATTTCAGGTTCACCATCCTCATTTTCCCTTTCAACAGTTATGTAAACAGTGCCTTCAGCATAACAGAAAACCCTGATGACATTTTCATCCTTATCCAAAACTGCTCTGAATGCATCATAATTAAATGTTGTGACATTTAAAAGTCCTTTCGCAAGGGTCTCTTCAGATTCAATTACATCATCTTCATCATAAACAACATGTTTAACTACAATAGCATACTCGCCGTCTTCTGTGATTTCCAAATCATCTAATGACCAGCCATGGTAACGTTCATCCCAATCTGTTTCCCATGAGTATTGCCTTTCACCATTCACAATGACTATTATGCTGCCGTAGCATTTGTCTTCTGGAACATCGACTGAAACCACATCGCCTGTGTAATCGTTATAGAGCTTGCCTCTTTCATCTTCATCCCATATCTCCACGTTTATTGGCTCAGCAAATCCCCAAACATCAAAGTAGGCGGATGCTATTTCATCTTCACCATCAAATAGGCGAACATCATAACCTCCGTTTTCAGTGATTTTCAGGGATTCAAGGTTCCAGCTCATGACAGTGCCATTGACATCGAATTCATAATCCCATTCACGGTCACCATCATTTATAACTATCCTAAGAGAGGTTCCAATATCCTCTTCTTTAGAAAATAGATATAAAGCAGGTTCATCGATTTCCCATTCTCCAACACTTAAAGAGTTCGAATAGAATATGAAACCCTCAATTTCACCAAATATATTTAAATTAAAAGTGAAGATATCCCTTAAACCATCTTTAGAGGCATTGACAGTGACTGTATAATCGCCTGGGGAATCAATGACAAGATCATCTAATGTCCATCTTAATGGATTATCACCGCCGGATGGAACCGGTGTGCTGTCTCCAACATAAACCTCCACATCAACACCATCATCCCAAACTCTTATGACGTCAAACGGATAATCCTTATAAATTTCTCCCCCATAAACGCCATAATTAAAATGTGTCAGGGTGAATGGTGAATCGGTTATTAAATCCACTTTTGTGTCGTCCTTGATGTAGGTTACGTTAAATGTGTAGGTTCCCGGTTCATTAAGGATCTCACTTAAGTCATTCATTTTGAAAATAACATCATTATTTTCATCTGCATCCACCTCAAAGCTTTTAGTGAATGTTTTACTGACCCCCTCACCATTAACAATGCTTACAGTGACATCCCCCTCACTAAATCCATCATGGGCATGAACGTTCACAATCCATGTTTCCCCATCGTTAGTGATGGATTCCTGGCTGGACATCCATTTGTTAAAGGAATTCTCATCAATTATGCCATCAACGTTGAGCGATACATCACCGGAGTATTCTCCATTATTCAGCAATTGAACATTATATCCGGAATTCTCTTCAATACCCAACTCATCCAAGGTCCAACCCATCCACTGGGGACCAAGTGTGATGGGAATCACCTTTTCAAAACCTATATCCTCGCTGGTTATTCTAAGTGAAAAATTGCCCACTAATCCTTCAGGAGAAAACAGGTACAATACAGGCTTGCCCAAATCACGGTTTTTAATGTTGAACTGCGAATACAGCCTAAACCAGCCATGGTTGTCGACAATGTTCAATCTGAAAGTGAAATTGTCCGCAACAACATCATCCTCGTCATATGTGACGACAGTGATATTGTACTCGCCAACAGAGGAGATGTCCAAATCAGACAATGTCCATCCTATCGGATTTCGAGTTTCAATAGTATAAGGTTCATCCTTTGAATTGACGTAAACCTCAGCGACGAAATCATCATTTAACCTTATGATGTCAAACGGGTATTGCCAGTAAAGGTCACCTACCTGAACCATGAAGTCGAAATTAAGCAAGGTAAAATCATATTGTCCCAAATCAATCTCGGTTCCCTCATCATGATATTTTAGGGAAATCTTATAGGTTCCAACTTCATTAACAATGCCTTCTCGCAATTCATTTAAATCCCATGAAACGGCGTCTGCGCCATCAAAAGCTTTTACATGACTAAATGTTTGAGCATCCTTTGCGATGGTGAGGTTGATATTGCCTTGGCGGACACTGTCATCGCCCCAAACGCTTACTATCTGAGGCCCCCAATCTGCACCTTCCCATTGGTGGCTGGAAATCCAAACATTAAAGTTATCCTCAGTTATTCCATCTTCCAATACCTCCTCTTCTTGAGCGGAGATAGTGTCATTTTCAAAAGAAGCATCCAAAGATACTTCCTGCGCGTCTTCGACTGTTAGCGTTTCATTAAAATTATCTTCATCAGATGCGCTAACAGCTCCAACCGTTAAAATTGCCAGTAAAAAAATACTTACCAGCATCATCTTTTTATAATTCATAATTATACAACCATTATCAAAATTTATTTAATATATTTATTATGTATTTAATTAAAAAATATTTAAAATTTACATATAAAGCAAAACATTTCATTGATTTTTATATGAAAAACTGAATGATGTAATATTTATATTACATTTTAATATAAAATATTAAAAATTTAAAAAAGAATGAAATATTTACTAAAAAATTAAAATATAATCAAAAAAAATAAAAAAGAATAAACATTATCAATATAAAAGGAAAACCACAAAAATTTTTTCAAAATAAAATAAAATAAAACAATGTTTGATGGAAATTCTGAATGCCACCAAATTTAGATTTGGGCAGAAAATACACAAACAAATATCCAAAAATAACAAAAAGGTGGAGATAATATGTATCTCCTCAATTCCTAAGAATTTTTTTATTTTTTAGCTTCAATAACTGTTTTTCCATTCATGTAAGGGACCAACACTTCAGGAACTTTAACGCTACCGTCAGCCTGCTGATAGTTTTCCAAAATGCAGCACATTGTACGTTCTGTTGCAATAGCAGTACTGTTTAGGGTATGCAATATTTGTGCATCTCCTGAACCTGCTCTTCCAAAACGAGTTTTTGTCTTACGGGCCTGGTAGTCTTTACAGTTAGTGCATGATACCAATTCACGGAAAGCCTTTGATCCTGGGAACCATGCCTCAAGGTCATATTTGATAGCTGCATTATCGTTTAATGCTGAGGATACGATAGCTATCACCTGATATGGCAATCCTAGTTTCTGATATATTCTTTCAGTTACTTCCATCAAGTGGTCATGCTGGTCTCTGGAGTCTTCAGGTGTTGAGTAGATGAACTGTTCAATTTTTTCGAATTGGTGAACCCTGAATATTCCTAGTGTGTCTTTTCCGTGTGATCCTGCCTCTTTTCTAAAGCAGGTTGAAAGTGCACAGTATCTTAAAGGCAAGTCCTCAGGTGAGATGATTTCATCCCTGTGAAGTGCCGCAAGGGTTTGTTCAGCGGTTGCGATAAGGTACATGTCCTCATTTTCGACCTTGTATAATGTTTCTTCAAACTCACCCAATTCAGAGGTTTCTGCTGCAACTTCGCCTTTTACAAAGAATGGTGTTTGCATTGGAATGTATCCTTCCTCTTCCAATTCTGAAAGTGCAAACTGAATCAATGCAAGGTTTAAGTGCAATATGTCACGTTTTAGGTAGTAGAATCTTGCACCTGCAATTTCAGCGGCGGTTTCAAGGTCCGCACCGTCAATCTTATTAATCAAGTCAACATGATTTAATGCTTCAAAATCAAACTCCTTAATATCACCGTAGGTTCTAACAACAACATTGTCATCTTCAGTGTCGGACACCGGCACATCCTCATCAATGATGTTTCCAACCTTGTATCTGTAGTCGTCACGTAATTGAAGATATTCAGCGTTTTTTGCAGTCAAATCCTTGATTTCTGCTGCAACCTCTTTTGATCTTGCAATAACCTCTTCAAAATTACCTTCTTCTTTTGCTTTTTTGAATGATTTTGATAATTTATTTTTCTCTGATCTTAAAGAATTTAGTTTTCTTTCACCTTCTCTCCATAAGGTGTCATATTCTATTACTTTTTCAACATTTTCAGTGTCTCTAAATCTTTTCTTTTCAGAGTCTATGATTAATTCCGGATTTTCTCTGAATAATTTTATATCTAACAATATTTTGTCCCCTAAAATATTTTATACAATTATAATTATGATGTTATTGTTTTTTAAATGTTAGGGAAATTATATTAAAAAAAGTAGTTTTTTAGGGTCCACACCGAAACCCAAATATTCATTATTTGTCTACAATAATTTATTGCGAAATGTTTCTTTTACTTCGCTTTTGATTTTATCTGAATAGCTTTCGCCTTCAACACTCAACATGGCAATTTCATATAGAACCTTGTTCAATGATTTGCCTTTTTCGGTCAATATGTATTTTACGTTCTTTTTGTCGATTTTATCGACAATCTTGTGGATCAATCCATTTTTCTCCATTTCCTTCAAGCAGTTGCTTAAAACCTTATTTGAAAGGTCAGGTTTTCCTTCTTTAAATTCATGAAATCTTGATTTGCCAAAGAACAAATCTCTGATTATATGGATAACCCACTTTTTTCTAATTAAATCTACAACCAATTCCATAGGGCATGTTTTAATATGTTTATTCATTTCCATAATAGTTTCCTCCTAAAAATCAGTCGGCTATATTACCTGCTTTTTTATAGTATATAAAGTTTTCGGTTTTAGGGTTGGTGACCAAAAGGTTACGAAAAGCATTTATATACTATTTGCCTAAGTTTGTATTGAAAGCTACCTTAATGTGGCTTTCAAATTCTAGGAGATGGCAAAAATGTTTAGAATAAACGACTGGAATGAGAATGAAAAATTTTCCCAAAGAAAAATTGCACAAGATGTAATAAGCACTAGTTGTTGCATCGACACAACAGATCTTGAAAAGATTGATACATCTTGTTCAAGCAATGTTAAAACAAGTTGCTGTATTGATACAACCAGATTCACTTCACTCCCATGTGGAAGTGATATTCAAACAAGCTGCTGTATCGATACAACCAAATGAGTAAGATTATTAATTAATCTTACTCTATAATATTGTTTCAAACAGTATTTAAAAATTTTGTACAAGTCAGCGAAAAAACCTCTATAATTAATCCCCAAAAAATATTCATAGGATTTCCAAACAAGGAATTTTTTGAGGTAACATTAGGTTACTAACATTTTGCAAATCAAATCCTAAAGGATGAACTCCCACTTCCCCCAAAAAAATCAAAAAATTCCTGCTATTTCCTTAAAAAAAAGAATTAAAAAGTTATTTTTAATATATTGCTTTCCAACATTGCGGATCAGGAGAGTACATATCACCATTATAAGCATAGCTGACCGCAGGACAACCCCTGCAAAATCGCAGCAATTCGCATTTCGAGCATTTTTCAAACTGGTCGAATTTACGATATTCATCCAAATTATTTACAAAAACATCATATATATCATCCGTTAATGCGTTGCCCACCTTACTTTCCATTCTTCGGCATGCATAAACATCCCCAGTTGGAAGAATCGTTAAATGAGAATTTCCACAATTGCAACCACCATAAATAACATTTTTTCTTAAGTTTTGAGGAATTTCAAATAATCCTTTTTCATGCAAAAACAATGTCCATAAATGATCTTTAAGCGTGAAAATAGTTTTTGTGAATTTATAATCATTGAATTTAACCCACACCTTTTCCAAAAGATTTTTATATTCCATTGGAGCTATCAAATCTTTTATATCTCCTCCATTAGGACAGTATCTTGCAAAGCTAAAACCATCGACTTTATTTCTGACAACCTCATCGATAATCCATGGAATCTGAGAAATATTTTTCTTTGAAACAGTTGTCATGATGCTTGACTTGATGCCAGCATTTTTCAATGCCCTGATTTTTTTAAAAGTCAAGTCGAATGAACCTGGCTTTCTAAACCAATCATGAGTCTTTCGAAGCCCATCAATAGACATTTGATACTGTCTGCATCCTAGATTATGAAGTTTTATGCAAACTTCATCCGTTAAATGAAAAGGATTTCCCATTAAACTAAAATTAATATTTAAATCATTAAATTTTTCAAGTAATTCCCAAAAATTGGGGTGTAAAATTGGGTCTCCGCCGGTTATACTGAAATAAGGTATTCTATTGGTCTTACTGCACATATCAAGACAATTATCCAATACAATTTCCATCTCTTCATAGTTCATGGTATGCAATTCTTTTTCTTGTTGAAAAATATAGCAGTGATTACATCTTTGGTCACAATCATCTAAAATATGCCATTGAAATGCAAAAAATTTATTCATAATAATTCCTCCATAGGATTTGATGGATGAATTATTTAGAATATGAATATAAATGGTTTTGGTTACTTAATTGTTACTATAACAATTTTTCTTCCCATTCCTTGACTCTAAAGCCAACTAAAACAGTATCGCCATCAACAAGTATTGGTCTTTTAACAAGCATTCCATCGGTGGCTAAAAGGTCCAACTGTTCATCTTCAGACATGTCGGGAAGCTTGTCTTTGAGTTTCATTTCACGATATTTCATTCCGCTGGTGTTGAAAAATCTTTTGAGGGGCAATTCACTGATTTGCCACCATTCACGCAATTCATCAGCAGTAGGATTATCTTCTACAATATGCTTTGATTCAAATTCAAAATCATGCTCTTCAAGCCATTTTTTAGCTTTGCGGCAAGTTGAGCATTTCGGATAATTTACGAATAACATAATTATAGATTGATTTTACATCTAAAAATATTTTAGTATTTCACTAAAATCTTCAATTGACTCTAAAATATGATCGTTTTCCCAGTCGTTTCCGTTACCGTATCCCCATTTTACAACAATGCAGTCAATTCCCGCATTTTTAGCAGTTTTAATATCGGTTTTTGAGTCTCCAATATAGACTGCCTCATCAAAACCGACCCCCGCTTTATCAATGATCTTTTTAACACCATATGGATGAGGCTTTGAAGGATTTTCCTCATCATGACCTTCAATCAATACAAAATCAATATCTCCAAAGAACTTTTCAACAAAATATTTCAATGAATAGGTTAACCTATTTGAGTTGACAGCCAAAAGAACACCTTTGTCCTGCAATTGCTTTAACAGTTCATGACTACCGTCAAATGGCAATGTGTTTTCCTTTTTTGAAGGGTTGTAAAGGTCCAAATAATATGTCTTCACCTTTTCAACATTCTCGGGAGTGCTGTTTTTACCTAAAACAAGCGAGGTTATCTCATCGATGTTTCCTCCCAAACATTCAAAATATTCCTCTTTTGTCAATGTTGGTAAATCAAACTTTTCCAATGTTTTGTTAAAGCAAATTACAACATCATCCACTGAATTGAATAATGTTCCGTCAAAATCAAAAATAGCTAGTTTTTTCATTTCATTATCCTCTAAAATCACTTATTATTATATTGTATTTTCAAGATATAATTAAGTAACGAGTTGAAATTATGAACAGGAAAATTAAGATTGGAATAATTATCATAATAGTTTTAGTGATTGCATATGCTGCATTTACATTTTTAAGCTATAATCATGCGCAAGATACTGCAACAAAATACTTGAACGGAACTTCTGAAGTCAGTGTCGTTAAAATAGACAATGGACTGTTTGTTGACGGCCACGGCAATGACACTGCATTTATTTTCTATCCTGGAGCAAAAGTGGAGTACACATCATACCTGCCGATGCTTTGTGATTTGGCATCAGAAGGCATTGACTGCTATGTAGTTCAAATGCCGTTTAACTTTGCAATATTTGGTGAAAACGAAGCAGATTCCATAATTAATTCAACAAACTATTCACATTACATATTGTCAGGACATTCCATGGGAGGCTATGTTGCCTCATCCTATATGGCACATTCCGGAAAAGGTGACGGATTAGTTTTGTTTGCAGCTTATCCTACAGAAAAAATAGAAAAACCAGCATTGTCAATTTATGGATCTGATGACGGCGTATTGAATTATAAATCATACAATGAATCAAAACCATTGATGGACAATTTAACCGAAGTCATAATTGACGGAGGAAATCATGCCCAATTCGGATACTACGGAAATCCGTCTGGAGACAATCCATCAAAGATTAGTCCTGAAAAACAGCAAAATCAAAGTGTCGATGAAATTGTGAAATTCATCGATAAATTAACCTAAACAATGCAACCAAACCGATTAAAGCGGTTATGCTTTCTATGGCTGCGGATGAAAAGTCAAGAATGGCTAAAAAGTAGACTATATAAATTGCACTGTTTACAATAAAACTGGCCTTAATCGTTTTAATTGTCTTTAGATAGTAATTGCATAATGTTATTTGAACGATTGCAATTATCGGCAGGAGTCCGACAAAACCCATGGTATTTACAAGCAAACCCAAAACAATGGAAATAACAATGAAAAATACTGTCCATTTGAATGTCAATCTGTCCTTGTAAACCATCAGATTACGTGTAGCCGCAATTGCCATTGTGGTTACTCCTGTCCAGGACAAAAAGAAAACAGAGGAAATTACTAAAATAAAGGCATTTAAAAATTGATATTTATAGGCTTGCTTTTCATCATTAACCCACATGCTCAGTATGATGAAAACGCCTGCAATTAATGAAATGACATTTCCAATGACAATATTCAACGGCAAATCCATGTAACATTATTTATAAAAATTGTTAAATAAATATTTCCTAAAATTGAAGAAATATCCAGAAACCTGCTTTTAGAACATAAACCATCACTTTCTTAGAGCGTATACTGCAATTGGCAATGCTATAAGTGTAATGACTGAAGATATTAAATAGACTGGAGCGTATCCACTGGCAGAGGATACGAAACTTCCAAGAAGTGCAGGTCCAAAACCCATCGTTCCGTCACAGAATATGAAAAATGTTGAAATTGCATATGGCCTACGCTCAATAGATGCATTTCTTGTGACTATTGTTGTACATGCGGAGTTCAATGTTCCAAATCCAAGAGCGGCGCATACCGCACACACCATCACTGTTAGGGTTGAGGGTGCAACGGCTATTAAAAACAATCCTATGGCTTGTGCGATTATGCCGACAACACAAATTATCAGGTCACCGCCCCTATCCTGGATTTTACCGGCAATTGGTCTTGAGACAATCAATATCACTGAGTATATTATAAAAAACCATGAAAATGCCGCTGTCAAGTTGACTTCAGCAGCATACAAACGGTAGAATGACAATATTGAAACGTATCCGAGGCTTGTCAGTGCGGTGAAAAGTGATACAGGAATTGCCTTATATTCAAATACCTTTTCAAGCCCTGAAGTATCGTCTGTTGAAACATTATGATCAGGTTCATCAACCCTGATTAAAAGCATTGAGGCAAGTGCTATTGCTGAGAAAAGTGAAGCTGCCATAAAGCATCCCATTGATTGGAAGTTATCATACAAGACTCCTCCAATATATGGACCCAATCCTACTGCAATGGTTGTTCCAAGCATGAAGTATCCGAATGCCTCTCCAAAACGACTCTTTGGAAGAATTTCAGATGCAATGGTGACAATTGCATTGGCCGATGCTCCAAATCCTATTCCATGTATGAACCTCACAATCAAAAGCATCTCAACGCTGCTGACAGCAAAATACATCAGGCATGCAATGAAATGGATGCTCATGAAAATCAGTGCGGTTTTCTTCCAGCCAATCCTTGAAAGTGCATTGCCTGAATAAATCCTTGAGCATAAACCTCCAAAAATATAGATTCCGGAAACCAGACCTGCAATAGTTGCGGTTGTACCCATTGATGTGGCGTATTCAGTAACGGTTGACATTAACGCATACATTACAAGAGCAGTAAAAAGCAATGCAATAAATATTAAAAAGAATGATTTTGTGAATATCTTTTCATTTTTCTCAACGCTCATCATCAATAGTATATTCGATTTCAACAAAATTAAGTTTAACTATTGAAATAACGGACAACACTCCGAAGAATATGGCAATTAGAACATATAGGATTCCTCCCCATATTGTCGGAAATGAATCAAGAATGCCCAAAAATAGCAAAATGAATACTGGAAGAACGATGAATGCTGAAAGGAATATGAAAACATTCAATGTGGTATGTCCTTCTGTATTGAAAATGTATGTGAAAAGAATTAAAAACGCACCCATTATTGCAATTGAAATTATAATGTCATTATCCAAGCCGGCAAACATTTTAAAAAGCAAAATTAACACAAATAAAGAGATATAGGAAAATGCCCTTAATGGAAATCTAATCATGCTATCACTTGAGGATATTTTCTATTTTCAGCAATTCAATTTTCTTGTCCAAACCGGCAGAATAACCTGTCAGTTTGCCGTTTTTGCCTAAAACCCTATGGCAAGGTATTAAAATAGCTATTGGATTTGCTCCAACAGCACCACCGACAGCCTGAGCCGCCATGTTATCTGAAATTCTTGAAGCGATTTCACCATATGTAACGGTTTCACCATATGGGATTTCACACAGGATCTTCCAAACCTTTAATCTGAACTCGGTGCCTTCTGGCTTTAACTTGAAATCAATTTCAGGATTTAAACCGTTAAAATAATCATCAAACCATTCTTTAACCTTAGTAAAAATAGGCAAACCATCACTGACAATATAATCGTCACTGCCGCCAGTGAATGAAACTTCACAGATTGCTTCCCCATCGCTTAATATAAGCAACTCTCCCAATGGAGATTCATAATTAGTTGAGTAGTACATTTTTAGAGATATGACTTGAAAAATTCTTCGAATTCCTCATCACCCATTGGCTCGGGAGTTGATATGTTTTCATTAGTCATTATGCTTGAAGCAAGGTCTCGGTATTCTTGTGCTTCAGCACTTTCAGGGTATTTTTCTACAACGGTTTTTGCATCTAATTCTGCATCTTGAATCAAATTGCTTCTATGAATTGTACCAATAACATGTGTACCTATCTTTTCGGCAAAGTCGTGAACAATCTGCTCCTCATTGTCGACATTCCTGCAGTTGCACACTATACCACTCAAGTTGCCCTTGAGCTTTTTTACACCACGAACAATATTGTTTGCAGCATACAAAGCCATATATTCACCTGAAGTTACAATCAATACCTCATCAGCATACTTTTCACGCAAAGGCACTGAAAAACCGCCACATACGACATCTCCCAAAACATCATATACGACAACATCCAAATCATCATCAAAAATGCCCAGCTGCTCAAGGCGCTTCATGGCAACAATCACACCACGACCTGCACAGCCAACACCCGGTTCGGGCCCGCCGCTTTCAACACATTGGATTCCCTTGAATCCAGTGAAAACCAGGTCCTCCTTTTCAGGAGATCTGTTATCCTTTAAAGTGTTAACAACAGTTGGAATTCTTTTACCATATAAAGTACGTGTAGTATCCGCCTTCGGGTCACAGCCTATAACAAGACAGTTCAAATCCTCACTGGCCCACACAGCTGAAAGATTTGCTACAGTGGTACTTTTTCCTATTCCTCCTTTTCCATAAATAGCTATTTTCTTAATCATCAATAGTCCTCTCAACTAACTTATAAACAAAATCGTTTTCACGAACTTTTGTAGGCATTGCAATCGCAACATTGCAACCTTTATCAACATAATCAACAGATTTTCCTTCAATCTGCATTGAATCAATTGTATGTGTGATGGAACCTGTGGTTTTTCCCTGAATGATAATCTTATCGCCAATCCTTAAATCATCCCATATCCTAAGCTCAGCCGCTTTAACCTTATTGTAATAATTGACAACTTGCCCAATGTCTTTTTTGACATATTTGGATTGGTTATCCTCACTTGTCTCAAAAGGAGTGTTGAAATAGAAATTAGTATCAAAACCACGATTAAACACACTTGTAAGCTCATCCATCCATTCATCCTTAACATTGTAACTTGATGGATCTTTAACATAATCATCAATTGCTTCACGATAAATCCCAGTGACCATTGCACCATAATCAGGACTTCGAGCACGACCTTCAATTTTGAATGATGCAACACCGCTTTTCATAAGTTCCGGAATGTATTCTATCATGCACATGTCCTTAGGCGAGAAAAAATTGGTTCTAACGCCGGATTCATCACTACCAGTTATGATGAATGACTCGTCCTCAACATCAGAGAAGTTAATGACATTGTCTTCGCCTTCCTCATAGGTCAATGTCCAGTTCTTGCGGCAAGGCTGCAGGCAATCACCACAGTTGGCGCTTCTGCCGTATAATCCGTAACTCAAGAAGCATCTTCCGGAAATGGCCATGCATATTGCACCATGAATGAATATTTCAGTCTCAATTGGTGATTTATGGGTGATTTCAGTAATTTCTGTTAAAGACAATTCACGTGAAAGGATTGCACGTTTTGCACCTAGCTTTTTAAGGGTTTTAAGAGTATAAGAATTAGTGACGTTTTCCTGAACGCTGATATGCGCTTCAAGACCATGTGAAACGGTATCTTCAATAAGTCCAATATCCGATAAAATAAGTCCGTCGATTTCTGATGAGGATATTGTCTCAAGATTAGCATCCAGCTCATCAGCCAATCTTTCATTTAAAATAATGTTTGTACATAAATAGGTTTTAGCTCCATACTCTTTAGCAATCTTGGAAACTTCACTTAAATCATCCAAGGAAAAGTTTTTGGCATTGGCCCTCATGTTATAGTCATCAAGGCCAAAGTAAACTGCATCAGCACCATTTTCAAGTACAGCCCTTAATGAAATAAAATTTCCAGCAGGAGCTAACAGTTCAACCATAATATCTAAGGTTTATAATAAGTTTCAGCTTCAAGCCCATCAGGAATTTCTGTAGGATACTCTTCATTCAAACAGCCTAAGCATAACTTTTCTTTATCCATTCCAATTGCTTTGACTAAAGCCGGAAGGGTAATGTAGCCTAAGGAGTCAATGTCAAGTTGTTCTTGAATTTCCTCAACAGAATAGTTAGCGGCAATCAATTCCTTTTTAGTTGCCATTGCCACACCATAATAACATGGTGCAATTACAGGAGGACAGCCCACTAAGAAGTGAATTTCTGCAGGTTCCGCTTCCTTAACAAGGTCAAGCAACTGTTTGGAAGTGGTTCCCCTTACAATACTGTCATCGATTAAAATAATCTTCTTGCCTTTAATGGCTTCCTTGATAGGATTTAATTTGAGTCTAACTGCCAATTCCCTTTCTTCTTGAGTTGGCATGATAAATGTTCTTCCAACATACCTGTTTTTAATCAAACCTTCACCATATGGAATTCCAGATGCTCTGGAATATCCAATAGCTGCCGGAATTGATGAATCAGGTACTGGAATAACTACATCAGCGTCAATAGGATATAATTCATGCAATTGTTTACCAATATTCATTCTTGTTTGGTAAACATTGATTCCATCTATTGTACTGTCAGGTCTTGCAAAGTAAACATATTCAAACATACAATGTGAAAGTTTGCATTTACCAGCACTTTCTAACATGTGGGAGTTAATTTCATCGTTTTCGAAGTAAACAACCTCTCCAGGTACAATATCCCTAATATATTCAGCGTTGATTACATCAAAAGCTACAGTTTCAGAAGCCAATATAAAATCATCATCTCTTTTTGCAACTGCAAGAGGCTTGATGCCCATAGGATCCCTTACACCATACAATTCACCATCAATCAAGATGGTTAACGCATATGAACCTACGAGTTTTTTACAAACAGCTTCAATAGCATCTATAACGTTTTTACCATTGTCATAATGCTCTTTTTTAAGCATATAACAAATTACTTCAGAATCGGAATCTGATTTGAAATAGAATCCATCAGCAATAAGCTCATTTCTTAATTCTTCAGAGTTGACAATATCTCCGTTGTGAGCCATTGCAATAAATCCATCACCAAAATCAGTTACAAATGGTTGTGAATTTTCTAATTTTGACTGTCCAGTGGTTGAATATCTTACATGGCCAATAGCCATATGTCCAATCAAATCGTTAATCAAATCATTATCGAATACATCAGTTATTAAACCCATTCCACAGTGATGACTTAAACCAATTTTCGGATTAAAAGTAGCCATTCCTGCTGATTCTTGACCTCTATGCTGTAAAGCATACAAACAATAATAAACTAAGGATGCAACATCCTTGGATTCATCTTTAGAATGAAATCCAACAATACCACACTTGTCTTCCATTTCACCTTGCATGTGCTTACTCCCTAATAAAATAGTATAATAATAAGTCTGTTCAATTAATATTATAAAATTAATGTTTTAGTCCCAGAAGTTTTCAAAATTATTTGGAATTTCATAATCATCCATAACTTCGGGAGCTTTTCTTTCACTATCTGAATTTAATTCCTTTTTCAAATCGTCTTCATTATCATCAACGAATATCAGTGCAGTCCTTACAATGTTTAACCATTCTATAGCTTTGGTTTGGGATTCTGCAGCAATATAGCCTTGACCTACGATAATGTTGTCTGGTTTAAACTTATTTGTGGCAATGACTATCCTTTTTTCATCAGTCAAATCCTGATGAAAGGTATCCTGCCACAGCTCTGACAAATTAAAAATTTCCAATATCTCTCTTGAATAAATATCCTCATAACGTAATTTAAATGCAGAATAATCAGATTTTATCTCGTCGATATCTTCTCTCAATTCCTTGTTTTCTCTTGTTAAAAGTTCCTGTTCTTTTATAACTTGATTATAATCATCTAAGAGATTATTATAGTTATGAGTTACTTTCATTAGTTTATTTTCTAAAGTATGGATGTTAATTAAATTTAAAGAATAAGATAAAGTTGATTTAATAATTGAATTTAAAATTTCCTTTTCGGCCAGTTTAAAATCGATTGACTCATCCTCAATGATAATATTATTGTAATCAAACAGGCCGATGTGATTAAAATCAGTTTTCAATTCATTAAAAAGAATGTTATATGTTTCATCACTACCATAACCTCCAATTAGCAGAATATCAGCACCACTGGCCACCTTTTTGACAATGCTTAATTCCACTGTAGGAATGATTGATGAAACAATTATATTATAATCATTTTCAAGCTGAATATTATTTACAGCTTTTGAAACAAGCTGTGCAATATCCAAACCGCCCACAATTATACGTACATCAATTTTTGATTCATGAGCATCGGATTCCATGAAAATTACCTAAATTCCATTGATTTTCTGATGCCATTTCCAAGCAGATTCGACAATCTGTTTTAAATCATACTGTGGATTCCATCCAAGTTTATTCTTGATTTTAGAGGAATCTGCAATTAATCTGGCAGGATCACCTTCACGGCGTTCATCAATCTGAACTTCAATATCCCTTCCAGTGACCTTTTTACACATTTCAATCACTTCACGAACAGAAAATCCCTGACCATTACCCAAATTGAACACATCAGATTCATCATTTTCGCATAAAAATTCATATGCCTTAATATGAGCATCTGCAAGGTCATTGACATGTATGTAATCGCGAATGCAGGTGCCGTCAGGAGTGTCGTAATCATCACCATAAATGTAGATGCAGTCACGCTTTCCTATGGCCGCATCCAATATCAAAGGTATCAAATGTGTTTCAGGGTCATGAAACTCACCGATTTGACCGTCAAAGTCACATCCAGATGCATTAAAGTATCTTAATGCAACATAGTTGAAGTCTCCTTTTTCAGCTTCCCTTTCAAGTGCCTTTTCAACCAACCATTTTGAATGTCCATATGGATTTATTGGCTTTAAGGCAGAATCCTCAGTGATTGGAACTTTCTCAGGATTTCCGTAAACCGCAGCAGTTGATGAGAATATAAATTTGTCAACATTATATTCTCTCATTACCTTAAGGAGATTTAAAGTATTTTTATAATTGTTTTTTAAATACATTTGAGGCATTTTAACAGATTCCGCTACTGAAATAAAACCTGCAAAATGAATGACACCATCAATGTCATATTTTTCAAAAACTTCACCTAAATCCCTACTTCCAATGTCATAGTTCTCTAAGTTTCCCCATTTTACAAAATTTTCATAACCTTTAGAAAGATTATCCAATACGACAGTGTCATATCCTGCATTATGGAGGGCCTTATTGGTATGTGAACCTATATAGCCCGCTCCGCCAGTAACTAGAATCAATTTTAACACCTAGATAAATTTACCTAATTTAAGTAAAGCTTTTGGAGAAATTTTAATTAATTTTTTAACAATTTCAGTTGTGGAAATTTTCTCAAAGCTTTCTCCTTCAAACGCATGTCCCAGATCGTTTAATTCATCATCATCTAAAGTAAGTAAGTATTCTTGAACTTTTTTGTATCTTTTGATTTCATGGTCAAGTTCTGCATGAGCCATTTCATCATATTGTTTTAGGAATTTTTTGGAACAGTCTTCTTTAATAGCTTGAGCCGCTACCTGACCAGCACACATTCCACCGGTCATACCGGAGATGATTCCTCCACCTGTTAGAGGGTTTACTTGTCCTGCTGCATCACCGACAACCATGATATTATCATCATAAAGTTTTTTGGTCATTCCACCGACAGGATCTCCACCAACATTCATTTCTACTGCTTGAGCATTTTTTAAGTAAGGAGAATTAGCTACAAAATCATCCAAGTATTCTTTTGCGGTTTTTTCAGCTTTGTGAGGAAGAACAGCTAAACCAACATTAGCAATGTCATCTCCTTTAGGGAAAATCCATACGTATCCACCAGGAGCGCAGGAACCTAAGTAGAATTCAATGACATTTGGTTTTTCAAATTCTACATTACACATTTCATATTGAATACCTGATTCCATTTCTTTTGGTTTTGCAGCAGGTCTGAGTCCTGCCCATCTTGCAACGTGACCTTCAGGACCGTCCGCTGCGATTAAAATCTTACATTTGTAATCAATTTTTTCGCCCATACATTCGGTTTCAACAATGTATCCGTCATTGATTTTTTCAACACCTGTTACTAATGTTTTGATTTTAATTTCAGCTCCAGCTCTTGCAGCATCCATAGCCATGTGCTTATCAAATACTTTTCTTTCTAAGATGTAACCTGCTTCAGGTAATTTAACTTCATCTTCAGTTAACCAGATGTCTGTTCCGTCAGGGGTTTGTATCCTTACACCTTCAATTTTGCTTGTAACCCATCTTGGAGAAGGTTCGATACCTAATTTTTCTAATCCTTGGATTGAAACTCCTTCAGCACATCTTTTTGGTGCACCAATTTCAGATTTTTTATCCATTAAAATTACTTTTGCTCCACCTAATGCAGCGTGTTTTGCTGCACTGGATCCTGCAGGTCCTGAACCTACTACTATTACATCAGTTTCAATCATATTAATCATTCCTCTTTTTCTAATGCATCAATAGGGCATGCTTTAATACATGTATCACAATCTTTACAGTCTTCATCATTGAATACTAATGAGTACTCTCTTACTTGAATTAAATTTCTTGGACATACTCCAGCACATTCACCGCAGTATGAACACCAATCTTTAACAATCATAAAAATATCTCCTTTAATATAAACAATTTATGTTATGAATAGTTAGATTTTTATAATATTTAAAAGTTTAGTAAAAATAGCCATATAATCGAATAAAAAAAGAAAAAAATAATTTTAAGGTATTATTTGACAAGTAATACAGGCACATCAGAGGTTCTTAAAAGTCTTTCTGAAACTGAACCTATCTGAGTATCTGAAACATTATTCTCCTCAAAAGATACGAATCTATTGTTGTTTGCTCCATGAGCATGAATAACGACTAAATCTGCACGAGTCTGGTTAATAATGAACTTCATATCTCTTAAGGGGTCAGCAGTAAGCAGATGCTCAACTACCTCAACATCAACTTCCGCAGCCTTTTTGGTGATTTTCGCCAATATCGCATCACCTGAATCCTCTTCTGAATCGTAACTGTTAAAGGAAAATTCCTCCAAAACATGCACTGCAGCAATTTTGGAGTTGAATTTCTGAGCTATTTCAATGGCAACATCCGCTGCCTGGTATCCATAATCAGATCCGTCTACAGGAACGCAAATGACATCAAACATGCTTAATCTCCTTTAAGGTAATCAGCATGACAGAATTCAATGAAATTATCAACAATTTCATCAATATTTTCACTGTCATCAATTATTTTTCCATCATCCATGAATACTGCCCTGTTGGACAATTCCTTGATAAAGTCAGTGTTGTGTGAAATCATGATAATGGTGATTCCATAATCCTTAGAGATTGTTTTTAAAGCGTTTGTTACATCTCTTAAAGTGATTGGGTCTAAATCTCCAAACGGTTCATCTAAAAGTAAGAATTTAGGTCTGGAAATTAAAATCAATGAAAGCATGACACGTACCTTTTGACCGCCTGACAACTCATAAGATTTTCTGTGCAAGATATCCATATCCAAATCGAGACTTTCAAAAATGTCCGCCACAGCCTCTTTGGTAGCGGTTTCAGGGAACCTTGGGAACAAATCGTTTAGAATTTCCCCATCAAGACCAACTTGTCTTAAACGTTCTTTAGCTTCAGTTTCAGGCAAATCAGTCAATAAGTAAAATGAATCCAATAACTCCTCGCTTAATCCCAATCTTTTTGCACGTTGCTGAGCCTCTTTTATAATGTCATCATTTTTATATCCAAGTCTTGTTGCCAATTGATCCAGAACAGTTGCATAATGGGTTAGTGCAAATTCCTGATGCATAAATCCTAATTTTGAGCGTATTTTCATACGGTTAATGCCCGGAATGTCAATGTCTGCCCAAGTGTCCTCATCAATCTTGTATAAAACATCTCCCTTATCAGGGTCATCCAATCCTCCAAGCATTCTTAAAAGGACGGTTTTACCCGCTCCACTAGGTCCGATTATGCTTAAGATATTTTCCCTTTGAACCTTGAAGTTAATATCTTCAATCTGAAGCACTTCACCACCTGTCAACAGATAGAATCTTTTGTAAACATCCTTTACATCAACAACATCCTCATCGGTTGAAATGTTTTGAATGTCAACAATATCATCCATTCCTTCCATGAACTTATCACAGATTTCATCAGGTGCACCTTCATCGGCAATTTCACCGTCTTCAAGCAATATTACCCTGTCAGCCAGGTATTTTTGAACATCAGGCAAGTGAGATACAAGTATTACAGTGATATTCAATTCCTTGTTGATTTTTTTAACTGCATCCAATATTTCTTGTTTTGTTTTAGGGCATGCCATGGTTGCAGGTTCGTCAAGAAGTAAAGCTTTAGGCTGTTTTGCAAGCTGTCTTGCCATGATGAGTCTTTGCTTTTCTCCCCCACTTAAAACAGATGCATAATGACCTGCTTTATTAGTTAGTGAAACAAGTTCCAACAATTCATCGGCTTCCTCACCAAATTCACTTTCAGCCACTTCAAAATTAGTGTCTCCCTCATCAAAGTATCTTCTAGCATACAATTTCCTCAATACATTCTCACGTACTGTATCCGGCCATAATCCAAAAGACCTTTGAAGATGAATAGCTGTTTCTTTTTTAAGATTATTGTAATAAAATTGAGAAGATTCGGAAGTAACCTTTACATCTCCCACTTCGATGCTTCCATCATCAATATGTTCAACACCTCTCAAAGCTCTTAGGAGTGTTGTCTTACCGGAACCACTTTTTCCCATGATTCCAAGTATTTCTCCTTCTTTAACTTCAAAACTAACATCTTTAAGAGCTGTGACTTTTGTTCCATCAGCCAATTCATAATCTTTACTTACATTTTCAACTTTTATCATTCTTAATGCCCCTTTATATTAATAGATTTTTATAATTGAAACTATTTATATTTTAATTTTAATAGTATTATTAAGTGATAAAAATGTCTAGCGAAAATAAAATTCAAGAATATCTGGATACATTAGAAGAAGAAAAAATCATGATAGAAACACATTTTGCCAATATTGAAAGGGTTTTAAGAGACAATCCTAAATTAGACCAACAAAAAGCATTTGGACTACTGAATAACTTTAACACATTAAGCATTCAATACGAACAATTGTGCAACGACATGATTGCCTTTATCAAACTATTTAAAGACAAGGATTCTCAAGAAATCAGATTATATAAAACCGATGAGTTAGTACAACTTTTAGAAGAAAGAATTAATCAAATTTAGTAATTGTAATTTATTACAACCCTTCCATTCGGATCTGCAGTTGAATTTTCAGCTACAACTTCACCATTCCTTATGAGTTGAACTTTCAACTCTCCTTCACCCCAATCCTGTTTTTGCACATCAAGAGAAATGCGTTCCCATGCGGCACAATCAAGTGTGAAAGTTTTAGAGCCATAATCCGCTTCTGTAACAAGGTAATTAGGATCTCCCATTTCAGCATACCAACTACCTTCATATTTGATTGAAGCTTGATAAGGATAAGAAGAAGTTTGAAGATGACTTCCATCATCGGTAATAACGTTTAATGATTCCTGATTAGTCGGTTGAGTATTATTATAAACAATTGAAAACAATAAGAATGTTATAATAATGATTCCCAACACTATTACAATTTTTTTAGCTATGCCCATATTCCAACTATTTTCGCGCCGAATCATATTAACTCTTTTCCCATCAGAGTCGGCAAGACGGTAGGCACAGTTATCACAATATACGGCAGAGGGTGAATTCTCATACCCACACCGTGGACATTTAACCATATAACATAACCTTTTTATTTCTGTTATAAAAACATTATAAAAATTCTTATATTTAAAGTTAATGGAAAATTAGTCTTTTCAAGTAAAAAATAATTAGAGCTTAGTGATAATAATTATAGACATTTTCAGCCGTTTTTTTATTAATGCCCTCTGTTTCATATAATTGGTCCAGTGAAGCGTTCTTAATATTATCAATGCTTCCGAATTCCTTTAAAAGAGCAATCTTTCTTTTTTTACCAACACCTGCAATATCGTCCAGTGAAGAGGCCGAAATATTCTTGCTGCGAAGCTTCCTATGATAAGTTATTGCAAACCTATGAGATTCATCCCTGACTTGCTGAAGCAAATACAGAGCCTTGTTATTTCTTGGAATTATAATCGGACGTGAAGAGTTTGGAGTAAACACCTCTTCAAACTCCTTGGCCAGGCCAATAATAGGGATATGAGTTAAATTTAATTTCTCTAAAACTCCACATGCCATACCAAGCTGTCCCTTACCTCCATCAATCACTATCAAGTCCGGTTCGGGGTCACGATTCACCATTTTCAGTCTGCGAGTCAATAATTCCTCCATCATGGCAAAATCGTTTGGACCGGGAGTTTCCATTTTGAAATGTTTATACATTTTTTTGTTGGGTTTTCCATCTTTAAACGACACTTTTGAACCAACTGCAAACTTACCTGAAATGTTACTTATATCATAGCCTTCAATCACACGAGGCAATTTTTCAAGCTTAAGATATTTTTTAAGCTCAATCAATGCATCTTCCATCTTTTTCTTCTGATGCTTGATGATTTCGGCATTTTTCTTGGCCATCTTGACAAGCCTTAATTTCACACCCTTTTGAGGGACTTTAATTTTTACTTTATTTCCTCTCAAATCACTTAACCAATCCTCAAGCAACTCCTTATCCTCAATATCCTCGTCCAAAAGAATTTGCTTTGGAACATGTCTGTTATAACCATAATACTGTTGAATGAAAGCGAACATTATCTCTGAAGATGAATCATATTGTGAAGCACTCATTAAAAAGTCGTCACGGCCTACAATCTTACCGTTTCTAATTGGCATTATTATTACGACAACTTCATTTTCTCCAGGGGCAATAGCTATTACATCCTGGTCCAAATCGTCATCGACCAAATCCACAAACTGCTTTTCCATTATCTCCTCAATTGATGAAATCTGATCTCTTATTACTGCCGCCTTTTCAAATTCCTCATTCTCGGCAGCAGTCATCATCTCTTTTTTTAAGTTTTTAACGATTGTCGAGTATTTGCCCTGGAAAAACAAGTCAATTTTATGAATGATTTCAGAGTATTCCTCTTTAGTAATTCTTCCATCACATGGGGCATAACATAAGTCAATTTGAGAATTCAAACATGGGCCGTCCATATTGCGACATGTCCTTATTTTAAACAATGATTTTAAGAACTTTACAGTTTGCTTTACAGAACCAACATCGGTAAAAGGGCCAAAATAAACCCCATTTTTTGTCACATTTCTTGTAATGACCAATCTAGGAAAATCCTCATCAGTTATTTTTACATAAGGATATCTCTTGTCATCCTTAAGCTGAACATTATATCTTGGACGATGCTTTTTAATTAAAGTGGCCTCTAAAATCAAGGCTTCCTTTTCGGAATTGGTTACAATATACTCCAGGCTATCGAAATGACTCATTAAAATTTGAGTCTTCGGCCTGTCAAGTTTCTCTCTAAAATAAGACTTGACCCTTTTAATGAGGTTCTTTGCCTTTCCTATATATATGATGGTGTCTGTTGCATCACGCATTATATATACGCCGGGCTTATTTGGCAAATTATCGGGAGATTTGACTTTAGTTGACATAACTAACCCTATTTAAGTTCAACAATGTCATTGTCGATTTTAACCGTATTATTCGCAATCATCAAATCCAGGACGCTGTTGATTTTATTTGCTGTCTTTTTGGATGTGGATTTGAAACCAAAATTACGTGAAGTTTCTTTTGCAATTTGTTTTGTTGAAACATTCTGGTTATATGTTAAAACAAGCTCGATGCTTTTTGCTATTTCCTCATCTGAAATCAAGTCAATGTTCGGCTTGTTCCTTTTTCTAATGACAACATTATTATTGGAAGCATCATATAAAAAGTCACCAATCTTAATAATCTTTCCGGAACTTTCTGCATTTTCAATGGCCGCATTAACAGTCCTTTTCAGATTAGCTCCTGCACGCTTAATATGACAACTATCCTTGATTCTTTTTGTCACTTCACTAATATGAATCGGTCCTTCAATATCTACAATCAACTTAACAGATTCAGCAACATTGCCAATAGGCTTCTTATATAAGTCATCTGAAGAATTCAAACCAATTTCAGATGATTGCACATAATCAACAATATTGTCTTCAAGTTTCTTTTTGCCAGGCAGCTTATGATTATCAAATGCTTTCAGCTGATTATCCTGCCTGTGTCTTTCTTTTTCAATTTCCTTATAATCTTCATCAGCAGATTGAATAATATCTTCAAGAGCCTGGTCTTTTAGCTCCTCCCTTCTGTATTGTTGATGGACAGGCACTATGACATTTTCATCACTTTTGATTTCTTTTTCAAGAGCTTCCATCCTCATTTCCCTTTCAATTCTTTGCTCCTCTTTTTCAGCAAATGTCATTTCATCTTCCATTTGAATAATCTTATCTGAATCATCGTCACTAGGCATGTTCAAGTAATCTGCAGGATCATATTCCTCTGTTCTGTCAACGACTGAAACATAATCAATTTTAGTTGGATTTTCAATTTCCTTTAATGATTTATTGATATATCTCATGTCCTTTTTAATGCCCTTAATTGACTCTTTAACAGATCTTGGTTTTTCATCCTCATAATAGAAATTGTTTTTTCTAAGCTTGCTTGTCACATCATTTGAACCCTGATAATATGTAACTCCATCGCTTGAGATAGGTTCCTGAATTGGTTTATCATCAGGGATTTCTTTGCTTTCATTATTTTGAATAATTGCTTCACTATCTTCAATGTTTGGATTTTCAATTGCATTTTCTGGATGAGCATTTTGTTTAGGTTCAATGTTTTCATCAATGATGGATTCTTTGACACGTGGTTTTCTTTCAACAACAGAATTTGGTTTTTCAATTTCTTCCTCAAAGATGTCATCAAGATATTCTTTTTTAGCGTCATCAACAATGTTTAAAACATCATCAAAATCATTATCATTGTCCAAATCCGGCAGATTATCATTGAAAATGTTCAATTCCCCATCATCATCAAAATAGTATTTTTCATCACTTGAACTATCAGAGAAATCATCATTTAACACATTCAAGTCTTCCTCTCCATTGACAATTTCGGCTTCAACCACATAATCCTCACGAGGTGCAGGCTTATGCAGTGGCTCCTCATCATCTTCAATGTATTCTCCTTTGACGGTTTTAATTTCCTCAGGCTGAAGCTGAGTTTCACCAGCCACCATGTCCGAAATAATAGATCTGAAACTGCTCCTTCTTGGATTATGGGTTGTTTTTTCATTAACTTCCTGTGAAATGCTTTCAGAATCATGAACCTCTTTTTCAGGAATATCTTTCTCATCAACCTCTTCTTTTATTTCCTCATCATGATTTACATCTTCAAATCCAAATTCAATTGTTTCCTCTTCAGGATAAAATCTTTCATCATCATGACTGTGGTCCACATAAATATAATCATCATCAGAACCTAAGTCAACAATTTCAGGTTCATTGTTAACTTCCTCTTTGACAGGTTCATCAACAACATTTTCCTTAACAGGTTCATCGACCTTAGGCTCGTTTACCCTATCATTAACCGGCTCAACAACCTCAGACTCAACAAAATCATCAGCCTCATTTACCCTATCATTAACCGGCTCAACAACCTCAGGCTCCTCAAATATTTCATCATTAATAGATTTATCAACTTTCTTATTGAATTTAACTTTAGGAGCTTCCTTAATTTCCTCTGCTGATTCATCATTATTATGATCTACAATAATATAATCCTCATCAGAACCCAAATCGACTTTATCGTCAACTATCTCAACATCCTCTTCAGATTTTAAATCTTCTTGAATATCTTCCATATCCTCTTTAACATCATCAGATTCGTCAATATCCTTCTTGAATTTAAGAGAACTGAAGAATGATTTATTTTCATTATCTTCTTCATCATCCACTATTGAATCATCCAATTCTGAATGTCCCGGATTAATGAATGATTTTACCCTATCTGTAATTGACATTTTATGTTTTTCAGATTCATTATCAGAATAATCCTTATCATTTTCCCAAACTTCAGCATTATCCTCCGGAGACACGCCTTCATCTGATTCCCAAACTTCAGCATCATCATTTTCATTTGAAGAATCATCAGGAACTGCTTCCCAAACTTCAGCATCGCTGGCAGTTTCAACTTCATCTGTTTCTTGAGAATCAATAATATCATCAACGGAATCCTTAGGAGAGTCTTGTTCATCCAATTCTACATTTTCAATAGGTTTTTCACTTACTTCTTCTTCAGTTAAAGGAGCATCATCAAAAGATTTTTCTACAAACTCCTCTCCAACAGAATGATCATTATCATCTGTTTCAACTTCAACAAACTCTGATTCCTTGAATTCATTTGAATAATCTTTAGTTTCATTAACAGGTTTAACTTCAACAAATTCTGACTTGCTTTGTGAAACATTATCCTCTTTAATTGTTTCTTCCGCATTAACTTCCTTGAAGAATTCATCAGGGTCAAGTTCTGAAACATCAATTGGTTTTTCGAACATGTCCCCATCATCAACTTTTTCAACTTCTACAAAGTCTTCAGGACCAATGTTTTCAACAGCGATTTCTTCAGCTTCCAATTCTTCTTTTGCTTTTCTTTCAGCTTCTTCTTTTTCACGAGCAATACGCAATTCTTCAGCTTTTTTCTCAGCTTCCAATCTTCTCTTTTCAGCTAATCTTTTCTCTTCTTCAGACTTGCGTTTTTCTTCTTCCCTAGTTTCACGAATTGATTTTTCAATTGATTCCAATAATTTTTTACGTCCCAAATCACGGTTTCTGTACCAATCTGTAGACCATAAGTGATATAATTTCCATCCAAGTCCTGTCAATACCTGTTCACGAAGCCTATCTCTATCACGTGCCACCTTACTTGAAGCATACATTTTTCCATCAGTTGTGATTCCTAAAATATACTTGCCAGGATTTTCATCATCAACTATTGCTAAATCCACTCTAAATCCTGCACAACCGATTTGCCTGTCAACAGTATAACCATTCTCTTCTAAAAAGCTTGCAATTGCATCTTCAAATGGTTCTTTAGAGTATTCATCAACGGCATGTGTTCCTAAAGTTAAATTTTCAGCATATTCTAAAAATTCTTTTAGGGATTTGACACCATACGGCGGATTTGCTGTTAAATTCATATCATAAGCTTTAAAGTTTGAAAATACCACACATTTTTCCCTTGCACGAGTAATCAACACGTTTAATCTTCTTTCACCACCATCCTGATTTAGCGGTCCAAAGTTCAGTGACATCTTTCCATCCTGGTCATAACCATAACCGACACTGATTAAGATAACATCCCTTTCATCTCCCTGAATTGTTTCAAGGTTTTTAACGAAGAAACGTTCATCCTTATTATCTGAAAACAATGGCTCATATTCCGGATGTTCCTTACGCTTTACTTCCAATTCCTCAAGAATGGCATTTTTCTGTGCAACGGAAAATGTTCCAACACCTAAACTTTTGGTATCACCGTATTTTTCAAAGTGATTGAATATCTCTTCCACAACGTCCTTAGCCTCCAATGGGTTTTTGGAGGATGCCCCTCTTAGGTATTGGGTGTTCGGATTGTAATGGAATTTCAATCCAAGCTCAGGATCTGAGTGTGAAGGTGAAGGATAAACTAATAAGTCATCATCATAAAATTCCCTGTTTGATACTGTAATCAATGATTCGTGGCGTGAACGGTAGTGCCATTTAAGCATCTTGACCGGGAATGACAATTTACACAAATGAAGTATACTTTCCATATCAAGAGAAGTTGCTTCCTCCTCATCGCTGTCTGCATCGGACATCTGGTCGAAAAATGATGTTGGAGGCAATTGCTGAGTGTCTCCCATTACAACTGCAGTTTTACCTCTCATGAATGCACCGAGCGCATCTTCAGGTTTTACCTGACTTGCTTCATCAAAAATAACTACATCAAATTGAAGTTCCTCATTTGTTGGGTCCAAGTACTGTGCAATTGATAACGGAGACATCATGAAACAAGGCTTGATTTGCTTTATCATTCCTCCGGCTTTTTCTAAAAGTTTTCTAACCGGCATGTGTCCGCTTTTACGTGTAAATTCTCCAGCCAATATTTTCGCTTGAGGATTTTCTGTACCTCCAAAGATTTTTGGAATATTGCTGTTTAGCTTATGGTAAATTCTTTTACGGTTCAAGGTCAAGATCTTTTTGTCCAAATCCTTGAATTCACGAATTCTGTTTTCATGCAGTTCTCCGACAAATGTTGCCAGTTCCTGATTTTCAACAAATAATATATTTAATAGTGAATCTGCGAAGTTTCCTTCTACCAATGCTTCAATATCATCTTTTTTAATGTTTCTTTTCTCAATTGAGTCCACAAACATTTTTGCATTGGAGCTTTTGAGTGCATTTTTGGTATTTAGGTATTGTGACCATAAATGAAGGCTTGATAGTTGTCCTCTCCAATTATACAACTGTTCTTTCCATGCTTCAAATGGCACATCACCGGTTTCCCGTTTAAAGATTAATTTGCTTCTAGGGTTTAGCTTATCTTTAAGTCTTGACAATACGCGAACAAATTCCTCACCGGAATCTATGTATTCTGCTAAATCCCTTTCAGGCTTAATGTCAAATAAGTCCTTGCTCATCAAATCAATGGTGTTTTGTGAAAAAGTTCCTTCGCGAACTAAAGCTGTAAATTCATGCATCCAACGGGCAATAGCCTTTAAATCATTAGGATTGGCATTCAAATGCCAATATCCGCCAAAGTACTTTTGGCCCAATGCATTGTTTGCCTCTAAAGTTTTGCGAATATTTATAATAACTTTAGCCTCTTGCAAGTCTCTTATAATCTCATCGACACTGCCAGTTACCGGCACGGCATAATATCTTTCGACAAGCTCAATATGCTGCTTGTTATTGAAAAAGCGGAACTTCTTAGTGGATATGTGTTGAAGTTCATAAATCAATCTGTCAATATCCGCCTGAAAGATACTTTGGTTAAATTTAGTCAATGCCCCAGCATATTTTTGATATTTTTGAAGTTCCTGAATAAGTCTGAATGCATCATCATTATTGCCATCCCAGGCACCTGATTTGAGAATGCTTCCATCGATTAGTTCAGCATTTTGAGATTTGATTATTTCAAATGCAGACAATGAATTTTGGAATTCGTTTAAAGTGTCTGGTTTTTTGATTCCATAAATGTCATACACTCTTCCTCTTTCAACAAGGAAATTGTCCAACGCAAGCAGGGTATCATTAATAAGCATTTCAATTTCCCTTAAATCCGCAGGCAATAAGCTTTTAGGAGCGCATTTGCTCCAAGGATTTTCCTTTGAAATGGTTTGATATAGCTCAGCCAAGTTTTCAAGAGCTATTTTCATGTCGTCCAAATCTTTCAAGGTAACATTTTCAGGGCTTTCAAACCTCACTAAAGGCATTAATGTATCTTTTCTTGCAAAATGATCATCAGCAGATTCCTTCATACCATACAATTGGAATGCTGATAGATTAACCGCAAATACGGGTTTATGAATTATTTGAGAGTAATCATCTAATTGACGGCGTAATGTTTCTAGTTTCCTGATTGTTTGATCAATATTTAAAGGCTCCTGAGCACGCACATTGGTAGCCTTCTGCAAATCTTTTAGGAATTTCTTACGCCTTGTCTTGTGTGAATGCAATTCCAGGACAAACTTGCCCAAACCTACACCTGTCAAACGGTCTTTTACAACATCCAATGCAGCCATTTTTTCTGATACAAACAGGACTGATTTTCCTTCAGCAAGCAGTTCTGCAATAAGGTTCACGATAGTCTGTGACTTACCGGTTCCCGGAGGACCTTCCACCACAAGGTTGCGTCCTGCCTTAACGTCCTGAATAGCTGCGATTTGTGATGAATCCGCATCAAGAACCTGATACATGTTTTGATATTCAAGCCTTGAGTCAATATCCTCTTCCCTAAATGATTCCTGATCGTTTTTGGCGGGATTGAAAATAGCTTGAATCAATTCGTTTTTAGTCAAATCAACATTGTCTTCCCATGCTTCAGGGTTCAAATCATTATACATTACAAACTTGGTGAAACTAAAGAATCCTAATGCCACATTACTGTTTACATTCCATCCGTCCATTCTTGATACTGCCCTTCTTACGCTGGCAAGATAATGGTCAATGACTTCCCCATATTTCTTGAATTCAAAGTCTGGAAGCTCAATGCCACCTTCAAGAAGCTTTGCCTTAAGTGAAATGTTTGTTTGAATATCTTCTCCAGTCCATTCAAGGTTAAATGATTCACCGACTTTTTTCCTTTCCATTGATACTGGAATCAACACTAACGGTGCGTTATTCTTTTGTCTTGGTTTGGATTTGTCTTTCCACTCCAAAAAGCCAACTGCCAAATATAAAATGTTATAACCTTGCTCTTGAAGCATTGTTTTCGCTTGGTTATTTATGTAATATAATCTTTTTTGAAGCTCTTTTGGTGTTAAATCGGTAGCTAATTTCTTGTCCCCTTCTGAAAACTTTGAAAAATCAAATGGAATGTGATCCCAAACTGATGACTTGTCTTCCTTCTTATCCTTTTTATTAGCTACAAAATACATTTTATTTTCTTGCAGCACCAATGTCTGATAAAGATTTATAGGAGATTGATTTACTATAGTGATAGTTTTAGCCCTTGTTTTAAAGTTAAGAAGTTGATTTCTTAAAGTTAAATCCAATAGCTCCTTACGTAAATTTTTAAATTCCTTTTCGATTATATTAGTTGACTTGTTTAACATGATGACCCTTTAAAAAGTGTAAAAAAAATTCGAATGCATATATAATTATAATATTATTAATTAATAAAGTTTTCTAAACATGAAAAATTAAGTAAAAAGTATTGAAAATAGGAATTAAAAACCGGCTAAATATAAAACAAACAAATGGAAAAGATAGACTATTCATTATGTTGATAAGGTCCAGAATTCTTTAATTTTTCAGTTGCAATCCTTGATGCGAAGTTACCTGCATTTTCAGGTGATTTCAACAATAATTTTTGTGAAACATATGCCGCCATATATGTATCCCCACATCCGGTGGTATCCACAACATTATCACATTTTACCGCATCAATTCTGATTTCCTCATCGGTTAAAATCCTAGACCCACGAGAACCGTCAGTTATGACCACTTCATCTACATCATAGTCTGTGCCAATCATCTTTGCTTCGGCCTCATCCATAAATATCGCACTAACATTTGATAAAATGCCAGTTAATTCATCAAACCTGTCTAATTTTATGGTGTAATTTTCATTTACTTGTTCGTCTGGAAGTCTTAATAATCCTTGTATCGACAAAAATATAGGAACATCAAATGTTTTTAGATATTCCATTGTTTCAGCCGGAAAATCAAAACGGTTAAGTGGATTGACAACAAACCCATCAACATTTTCAGGCAGAATTTCCTTAATGTCCTCCGGCAAAATTGGAATATCTGCAAAATTGCTTAACTGTTTTCGAATGTTCAAATTATCCTTATCAGGATATTTGTTTATAAAAAAATGAGTACCGTCCTTTTTAACAACCTTAACCTTATCCAAATCAGGAAAATCCTCAACTAAACTTTCATCACAACAGTTTACGATTGCCAAATAATCATTGTAAAATTCTTCAAAAACAAAGCTCTGATAGTAAGTCGCACCCCCTACCCTATGGGACTCCTCACCGCCAATTCTTATTATGTCTTTAGTTACAGGACCTATTATAACCAATGTCATGATTAATCACTTGATTTGAATGAATTTAAAAATCGTATTTGTTTAGTCCAGCTCTATTGTAATGTCCACAACATGATATTTTTTGGAGATATCATAAATCTCGTTTTTTATCTCCTCCACATTGTGGTTAAAATCAACATCAACCTTCAGTGTCATGACAGAATCAATTCCATCCAAGGACCAGATGTGGAAATCATCAATTGCATTTACACCATCAATTTCAGAAATGGTCCTTTTAAATTCCTCAACATCAAAATTATCAGGAGTCTTTTGAAGTAAAACCTGGATTGATTTGACTAAATTACGTCCAAGGTTAAATATCAGCCAGAGCGCTATTCCAATTGAAACAAAAGGATCAAGATATGGTGCACCATCCCAGAACATCAATACCAAACTTAAAATTAAAATTGCAATCCATTCGAATACGTCTCCAAGTTGATGGAAAAGTATTGCTCTCTCATTGAAGGTTTCTCCCCTGTGAAGGCGATAAACAGAAATTGACTTGAAGATTATACCAATTATGGCAACAACAAACATTCCACCTGCATCAACGCCTTCAGGTGAAAATAATCTTGGAATCGCTTCTGACAATATGACAAATGCCATAAGGATTACAAAAACTGATATTATCACCGCTCCAAGGATTGAAAATCTTTGATACCCATAAGAATAGTTGTCTGAAACATCTTTTTGAGCAACACGCTCTAAAAACCAAGCAAGTGCTATGGAAATTGTGTCTGACAAATCATGAATAAAATCACTAAGTATTGCCATACTATTTGTCGATAAGGCACCTATAACAACAATTATATTAAATGCCAAATTCATGAAAAAAACAAATGCCAAATTTTGACCTGCTTTTTTGTGATGATGATGCGTATCTACTCTCATGAATTATATATCTGATTAAAATAATATAAAAAAGTTTTTTAATTTAAAATCAATAAAATTTAAAGTAAATTTTAAATAACTAAACATAATAAAATTATAGTAGTGATTTAAAATGGCAATAGTTGGAACTACAATATTTTCACATATTCTTCCAGTAATTTTTGGATTTTTCGGATTCGTTATGATAATTGCTGGATCTCTTGAAGACAATAACCCTAAATTAGGTTTAGGAATAGCTTTATTTGTTATAGCTTGCATATTCCCATATATGGTTTTAAGTGTTCTAGTCTAGAAGCTTAACTTCACCGGAATGTAGGCTGGTCCCTATCAATACTTTTTTTATACCCAATGATTCCAATTCACCTAAAGAATCCTTATTCAAACCGCCACCGATTATCAATTTGTCTTTTAGCTCTTCAAATTCATTAAGCAAATATTCATTGTAACCCTTTTCGGTACCCACACCTGTAATGTCTAAAAGAATTATCTCAATGGGATCCAATCTTATCAAAATTTCCTTAAATTCAGATAAGCTCATGTCAAAATTTTTTGCAAGCAATTCATTGTTTTTAGTGTCAATGCTTACAACTATTCTTTCTTTTGGAAACTTTTCAAAGATTTTTTCCATCTCTTCAATGCTTTCAAGGGTTTCTGTTGGAACGATGATTTTGTATGCATAATCCAGGAAAAACTCAAACGCTTCTAAATTCTTAACTCCACCATCAAACATTACTGGAAGTATTGTATTGACCATTTTTATGTCATTGATATTGTGTCCTTGGGATTCAATCAAATCCAAATCCGCTATATACATTTCATCAGCACCATTTAATTTTAAACCCTGTGCTATTTCAACAGGATTGGCTGATAAGGCAAAAACAGTATTTAACGGTTGATATGTATCCCTCATTCCTGATTTACCGCTGACGGCCTGGTGTTGTTTTAAATCTATAACTGGAATTTTTTTAATCATGATATAAAATTAGGAAAAACTAGTATTAAAAACTTAAGGAGGTGGGAGGAACTGAACTGTTATTCAGCCCCCCGCCGAGTATAAAAATAATGATCAATTTATAGTTAATAACTTCTTGTTATGAACCTCTATTTAATAAGTTAATTTGCATAGTATATAAATGTTACTATATTTTATAAAAATTAAAGTAAACTTGAATAAATAATTTTTAATATTTTCAAAGAAAATATAAATAAAATTTAATAATAATCAGTAAAAAATTAACAAAAAATAAACATTTTATAAAAATCATAAAACACTAATTTTTATTGACATAAAAATATGTCAAAAATAATAAAATCTGATTGATAAAGTTTAATTGAAAAAAATAAGAATGAATGAAGTTTGAAGTAATTGAAAGAGGGAATTTGAAAGATAGTATTACGTGTTTGTCCTAATATTGCTAAGCTATTGAGATTACTTCAAACTCTATATAATAGTTAAACTTTTTAGTATAAATACTTTTTTGTAAATTAGTAATACTTAATATAATATAAATTTTAAAAAAAGTATTACGTGAAGTTTGAAAAAAAATAATTAAACTCTGAAATTGTCATCAATATAAGAATCAAACTTCAAATAAGCTTCATCAATAGCCTTGGCAATTTGGTCTTGCGTAATTTCAGATAACTCATCAAAGCTAACCCCAACATCAACATCAACATCCAATTGACTGTCTTCGTAGCTGAAAACTATATCCAAATCCAAATCTTCTATTTCCTTGGCAGGTAAGGCTTTTGAAACTTCGCGTTCTAAAATTTCACCAAAGTCATCGGAAATGGTTGCCAAATCGTCTTGAGTTAATACTTTAAGTTTTGACATAAAAATCTAAAAAAAGAAAAAGTTAAGGTAAGCTTATTGCATACCTTGCATAGCCGCTTGGATAGTAGATTGCATTTCTTCAAGTTTTTTCATAACTCTTTCTTCTTGACGAGCCATTGTCTGTTTTCTTAATTGAAGAGTTTCTAATTTATCATCCATATCAGCTAAAGCATCATTGTAGTCTACTTTAATAAGTAAAGTACCAGCTTGTTTGAATACTTCAGTATTTTCATCAGTTTTTTTAAGTTCTTCTAAAGCTTTTTCAGTTTCTTGAATTTGCACTTCAACATTTTGAATTTGTAATGTTACAGCTTGAGCTTGTTGTTGTAATTGTTGAAACTGATTTAATTGTTCTTGAATATTTTCAGGAATCTCCATTATATCACCTTTAATTATTATATGAATATTAATTTGTTAAATTATTTATTTCTAATGCCAGTTTAATCCACTTAATTGCAGAGTTAACAGAAGCCCTAAAGGAAGTAGAATCTTCCGCATCAATATTAATCAAGATATTAGACTCATCCAGTTCAATAGTCATGGATGACCTAAAATCCGGAGCAGTTTCAAATTCTAAAATAATGGAATCATAAATTATCTTAGCTTGATCACTACTTTCAAATTCAACAGCGATGTTACTTTTAACTCGTTCCAGAGGACTGCCATCAATCATTTGAGACCTCTAAAACCTTTTTGACATTAATTTGGAAGTTAAGCTTATCTCCAAATTTATTTATGAAATGAATTCTTGCTATTGAATCTTCACTTTTGGAAATCAAGATATAATTATCCTCTGCACTATCTACCAAATCCAAGTCTAAAATTTCACTTAAAACATTAAGTTCTTTGACTTCGGATACTATTTTTAATTGAGATGGAGCAATATTGGTCTTTTCTTTGCCAAGAGTAACTCCAATAAGAATTGTAAGTAACAATTCGCCCTTATTGGAAAAAAAAGAAATTCTGCTAGGATTTCCTTTAATTTCATTAACAACAGCGAGATTGCATTCTTCAACTTCCAATGCCTTTAACAACAATTCACGCATGTTCATTTTACCTCTATTAACTGAGGTTGAATCAGTAACGCGAGCTAAATTCTTACAAAACTTTCTAGTTTGCTGAGAAGGTTTTCTAGAAGTTGAAATTAACATTTAAATCAAAAATAGTAAAAAATTAGTAAAAGCAGAGATATTATCTTGCTTTTATAATCCTTGTAGTTTCTGGAACTTCTTTAAATAAAATCCTATATCTACATTTAGGACATTTATTTTCCATGTAGCTTTTATGGTCTACTTCAGCTCCACAGCGTGGACACTTATACAAGGCCTATTCCTCCACTCTAATATCTCTAATACTACGTGCTGCAGATTTTGCCATTGGAGTTTCAGGAACGTATGCTCCTCCAGTGAATACTGCACCACATTTTCTGCATTTCCAAATTCCAGCAGCTTGTCTTTTTACATATGGTCTATCACATTTAGGACAAACATGATTTTTTTTCATGTTTTCTTCAATGATTTTAACAGATCTTTTTGCTTTTCTTCCGTATCTTGCACCGAACCTACCTGTAATACCCACTTTTTTAGTTCTTGCCATTTATATTCTCTCCGTAATAATTAAAATTTAAAATAAATTGATTATTAAAATAATCATAAAATTATCTAATATGATAATATTGAATTAACTAATATTTAAATGTTTGCTTAAAATTAGTATTTTAAGTAAAAAATTACTTTTTGATGAGAAAAAATAATTACCTATAAATCTTTATGCCATCTTTGAACTTTCCCATCAAAAAATTTAAAATAATATCCAACTAGTCAAGGGTTGGATAATTAGGACTTTCATTAGTTATTAACAAGTCATGAGGGTGGGATTCCTTAATACCACTGCTTGTAATTCTAACGAAATTAGCTTTTTCCTGCATTGCTTTAATATCTTTAGCGCCACAGTAACCCATGGATGATTTTAAACCACCCACTAATTGGAATAAGATTTCAGCAACAGTTCCCTTATAAGGTACGGCACCTTCAATTCCTTCAGGCACATATTTAGTATGGTTCATTTTACTTTTTTGACCTTGGAAGTATCTATCTGCCCCACCATCAAATTCACTGGTCATTGCACCCATGGATCCCATTCCACGGTATTTCTTATACTGTTTGCCATTCATGACTACAATATCACCAGGAGCTTCAAGGGATGCTGCAAGTAAGTTACCTAGCATTACTGCATCTGCCCCTGCACCAATAGCCTTTGCAACGTCACCGGAGTATCTGATTCCACCATCGGCAATGACTGGAATTCCTGAATCAGCTGCCGCATCAGCAACATCGGAAATTGCTGTAAGTTGTGGCACTCCTACACCAGCTACAATACGAGTAGTGCACATTGAACCTGGACCTATACCGACTTTAAGTGCATCTACACCCATGGAAATCAAATCTTCTGCTGCTTCAGCAGTTGCAATGTTACCTACACATAATTCCGCATCAATATTGTCCTTGATGGTTTCAGTGAATTTAACCACATTCATGTTGTGAGCATGAGCACAGTCAATTGAAATGATATCTGCACCAGCCTGATCAAGCGCAATTGCACGGTCAAGGTCGAATGGTCCACATGCTGCAGCAACTAAAAAGTTACCGTCCTTATCACGAGCAGCATTAGGATATTGTGCCTGGTTTAAAATATCTTTAATAGTAATGATTCCAACAAGTTTACCTTCACGAACAACTGGAAGTCTTTCGACTTTATTTTCATAAGCGATATTTAATGCCTCTTCAGCAGTGACTCCCTCTTCAACAGTCACAACATCGGAAGTCATGATATCTTTAACAGTTTTGTTAGGTTCTGATTTGAGCACTGGCCTGATATCTCTTTTTGAGATGATGCCAATAATTTCATCACCGTCAACTACAGGCAAACCGCTGATAAGTTCATCACGCATTTTAGCTTGAACTTCAGCAACGGTAGAATCTTGAGTAATTGTTACTACATCACGAATAGTCAAGTCTTCAGCGTTTTTTACTTTTTCAACTTCTTCAACTTGTCTTTCGAGTGTGATGTTTCTGTGAATTACACCTACTCCCCCTTCTTGTGCCATAGCTATTGCAAGATCTGCTTCGGTTACAGTATCCATAGCTGCACTTAAAACAGGGATGTTTAATTTAATTCCTTTTCCCAATTCCATTCTTGTATCAATGTCTTTTGGTTCAACATAACTGGCATTGGGAGTTAAAAGGAAATCGTCAAAAGTGTAAGACATTCTTGCTTCTTGAACTTTTTTTGAAAATGACATAATTAACACCTAATTAGAATGAATCGAGTAATTCTTTAAGCTCTGCTACAGCAGTATGGTGGATTTTACCAGTGTTTCTGTCTCCACCTACACAAGCAGCTCCTCTAATACCAACAACATCACATCCAATATCATGTAATGGTTTTAATTGGTCTTTTTTGACTGAACCTGCAAGTGCGGTTAATAAACCGTATCCATGAGCTTCTTCTACAAATTCTTTTAATTTATCTAAATCTAAATAATCAAATAATGTATGACCATCTTTAACTGCAGTATCTAACATTGCAAGGTCACATCCTGCATCTTTTGCCACTTTTGGTATTTCCATAGGATCGACTGCACCTACACGGTGAGCATCTGCATATCCTGCAGCCACAATGATTGTATCTTCACTAACATCTTTTACAGTTTTAACAACGTTTTCCATGACTTCAACCGCTTCATCATGGTCTTTTGTTCCATATAATCCAACTTTAATATAATCTGCTCCTGAAACGTGAGCTCCCATTGCTGCAAGTGAAACTGTACCTGGTTTATATGGCACATCACCTAAAGTTGCACTGACAAGTTTGTCTTCAGGAGTTAATTCCCTGATTTCTTTAATTACCCAAGGGAAATTAGCGCCTAAGGAACCTTCTTTAGGATTTTTCACATCAACAATGTCTGCTCCACCTTCAATTGATTCTAGAGCTTCTTCACGATTTATAGGACTTATTAATAGAAGCATGTATTTCCTCCAAATAAAATATAATTTTATAATATAATAATATTACTTCTTTATTATTTATATACATTATTGTTTTTTGAAGAATTTTAAAAATCAGTAAGGAGAATTATTTTTTGAAACGTTATCCTTAATTATTCCATGAGCTTTTGGATAAAATCCGACATCTGTTGATAATTTCCTCATGTTCTCTATTATCTCATTTGTCGGTATTGATACCGGGCAGTTTAGTGTGCACAATCCGCATAAGGTGCACATGAATAACCCTGAGTTAAAACAGGTTTCATCGTCTTCAATGAATTTTGACATTGCCACACCCCTGCCTCCAAGGTAGTTGTTAAATCCGAATTCATTTCCGACAGCATTATACACCGGACAGTGAACCACACAGTTTCCGCAGCCAATGCAGTACAGGCATTCCTCAGTTGCTTCACTTCTTCCATTGTCAAGAAGTATGACCATTACCTTTTCAGCACCATACATGTTTTTCAGGAGTTTCTTCTCGATATCTGCTGTTTTTGATGGTCCGGATATTACATTCATATATGAGGTGACGTAATTTCCTGTTGCAAAAATTGTTTCCAGCTTCACAACAGAGATTGCATCTTCCAGCGAAGGTACAATTTTATCAATTCCAGCCACAATTATATGCAAATCTTTTAGTGAAACTATTGAAATATTGCCCTCATTGTGTACCATAACGCATGACCCTTCTTCGGATGCAATTGCGTTAGCTCCACTTATACCTACATTGGCATATTTTAGACGGTTTATCACATCACTTCTTACGGCCTCCATGATTTCACGGGGAACCGATTCAACATCAACATCAAGGGAACCATTTACAATATTGGCAATTTCACCAACATTTAAATGTGAAGCAGGACCTGTAGGATGAACCGGTTTATTATCAGTTTTTTTAAGCTGTAAAATCCTATCTCCAAGGTCTGTTTCAACAACATCAATACCTGTGTCTTTCAAATGATTTTTAAGATTTATTTCCCCTAAAGTATTTGATTTTGCCTTAGCTATTACTTTAGCATCATACTCATCAAGAAGTTCATCAATGATGTGCAATGCTTCATCAGCATTTTTGGCCAATTTATAGTCAATGTCATTTCGAGAAAAAGATTTTAAGGTTTCATCCAGCAATTCCTGATTGTTTTCAATGGAATATTTTTTAATCTCATGAACTCTCTTAATCAATCTTTTAGTTGATGATGATCCCTTAATGGAATTGGACCTTTTCTTAACCGTATTGAATGATTTTCTCATTGTTTCAAGTTCACTAGATTTCACTCAAACCACCATACTCCACTAAAAATTCAGTCAAATCCAATACTTCAAGTTCATCATTGCTTAAGTTAAGCTTGCAGAACGGGCATGCAGTTATTAATATATTGCAATTTGTATCTTTTGCCTGTTTTATCCTTGATTTTGCCAATTCATCTGCAATTTCAGGATATGCCGACTTTACACCTCCGCCGGCACCACAACACAAGCTGTTTTCACGATTATTTTCCATTTCAACCAAATCTGCAACAGATTCAATGACACTTCTGGGATCGTCAAATATTTCCATGTGCCTTCCCAAATGACATGAATCATGATAAGTGACATTCAAATCCTTTTTAGAAAAAGCAAGACGGCCATCATCAATTAACCGTTTCAACAGTTGGGAAATATGAATCACATCAATGTTTTGGTAATCCTCTTTAAAAGTCTTATAGCATCCGGCACATGAAGTCAATATTGTTTCATCCTTAAAAACTTCAGTATTCCTTTTTATTTGTTCATTTCCTTCATTGATAAATCCTGTCCTAAGCAAAACTGAACCGCAACAGGACTCATCATCTAAGATATGATAGTCAACACCTGCAATATCAAGCAATTTTTCAGTGGCATCTTGAATGCATGTCTGCTTTTCCCTTGCAGTGCATCCTCTAAAATAAAGCATTATTCATCCTCTTCATCATCAAGAATCAATTCATCCCTAATTGCCAATGCCCTAACCAATTCATTGATTTGCTGATTTAAATCGTCGAATTTAATGTATAATCTGAAAT
>Ga0256405_10002163_pt1 | contig 47209 bp, 43 predicted proteins | sample RumenRJG_02DNA_FD_189096 | JGI IMG/M metagenome (GOLD analysis project Ga0256405, IMG submission 189096) | Bovine rumen microbial communities from Lethbridge, Alberta, Canada - RJG_02 | ecosystem: Host-associated > Mammals > Digestive system > Stomach > Rumen | place: Canada: Alberta... | reverse complement strand
TACATATAATTTCATTGACCAATAAATCAGATGCATAGACATATTCTTGCTATTCGTTTTGCGTTAGCAAAATAATTCGCTGATATGCAAAGAAATATTCGTATAATTGTTCATTACGCTTTCTTTATTTGTTAAGTATTCGCAGGAATACCACGTGTTCAAAAAACAAGTGTTTCAGATGTTATGCTATATCGCCATTCACAAAGTTCTTCTACGCATTACACGACAACATGTTCCATTTTTCAGTATTTGGTTTGTGGTTTTGACTTGAACAGGTGCTAACATCACACACTTTTGTAGGAATTTGAGAAGACAACTTCTCTTTCAGCTTTCTGTAGCAGAATAAATACAATTTACATATTGTTATATTTCAGGCTGTTGTATTTTTATTGTGGTAAAAAATGATAATGTATAGTATTTTTTTCATACATTTGCACAAAATTTTTCCTCAATAAACATGTTGCTATCAAATCATAATTTTGTAGCTTTTCACTGCATAATGGACATAAACTACTGTCACATAACAGATAGTAGGACGCCTATTCTTGGCCGTGTATTCTCATGTGCAAAAAAGTGTTTTGATAGTACATTTTTTCAAAAATGTCACTTTTGTATTTCTTCGGAATTAACTAATAACGAATACAATAGCCCCTGTTTGTGTTGTAATACCTTCACCGGCAAGGAAAAAGACTCAGAAACAGGGTTTTACTACTTCGGCGCGAGGTATTACGACCCCACGCTTTCAGGCCTCTTTTTGAGTGTCGACCCGATGGCAGGCAAGTACCCGAGCATTTCGCCCTACGCCTATTGCGCTTGGAATCCGGTGAGGCTGGTGGATGTAGCTGGTTTATATCCACGTGCCATTTTAAAATATGATGCAAATGCATTCCCACATGGTGGTGGATATAGATTGACGTCCCCAGCCACCCATTTGCTTTCTTTAGTATCTGGGGTAAAGGAATCTTACATAGCCAACGCTATAATAGTCAAACGAGGTTTGGGACATTATGTTCCTTTTTATTCTTCTAGGAAGGGTGGTGGGGCAATAACATTAGGATATAGTTCGAATAAATCGAATATTATTCTTACACAAAATTATTTTGAAGACGATGCTTCTGCATACAACAACAATGGTTATGGGCAAAATATTTCCGAATGGTTAGATATTTTATCTCACGAAGTAGGTCATATTCCTCAAATAGACAAAAATGGTGGCATGAGAGGGTATGTTTCGAATGCTGTTATAGAGTATATTAAATCTTCAGGACACGATGAGGCCCCAAGCGAGAAAGAGGCAGACATTGGACAAACTCAGTATCGGAGATTTAACGCATTTATTTCAAGTAAATACGGAGAAAACGCCATTTCTGAATTGCTCTCATCTCGTTGTTCTGATAAACAAAAGGTTCAAACTATAGATAAATGGTGGAATGAATATAAAAAAAGTTGCAATGAGACTGAATAATTTTATTTTCTGCATGAGTTTTTTTTTATATGTGTCATGTATAAGTAATGATTTTTATATTGACAATGAACAATTAATTGTTCGTGGTAAAGACGCACCGATACGATGTTTGGAAATAAAAAACACGACAAGTGATTCTCTCGAGTATTATGAAATATTAAACATTAATAATACGAACAAAAGGATGGAAATTAGTTTTGTCAATCCTCCCGATGGGTATGTGATTACTAATTGGTATGGATATACATTGTCGTATATTACTCTAAAAGTGGGAAACCAGTATGCAATTACAAATAGAAGTGTTTATGACGCATCTGCAATTACAAAGATGATAACCGTCACAGAGGATAGTATCCCGTTATGTAGCGGGGAAAAAGCAATCCGATGCAAGTTTAATAATGATTTGCCCGTCGCGACGGATGTTCCCTCCGTTGCGGCGGATCTGTGATCCGACGCTGCTTGATAATCTACAAAACTGACAATCTCAAAAAAACGAGACTTCATATCACTCCTGTCTGCGACGGCGCAATATCTTGTCGAAGAAAGCGTCGACATCGCTCGACACATGAATGCGACGTATCGCCACGACACTTACAACCAGCATGAACGCGGTACGTGCAAGGGCATCAACCAACGTAGCCACAACCGTTGACGAAAACGAGAACATAGGGGTAAGCAGCTGCGTCCACAACCAGTCCAAGCCAAAAAGCGCCAGCATCATGACCAACACTGCTATATGCTTGCGGCAAAACAGCGACACCCGTAGCTTGCCGCCCACAAACAACAGCAAGCAAACAAAATAAAGGCAATAGGAAAACAACGTGGCACTTGCCGACCCGTTGATGCTCCACAGCGGTATCAGCATGTTGTTGAATATTATGGCAGATGCTGTGAGCAAGGCTATAAACAGCAGCGAGGTCGGATACAGACGCGAATAATTGAGTATGTCCGTGCCTATCGAAAGCGACGAATTCACAATCTTTGCAAGTCCGAGTATAAATACAACACCGATTCCTCCCACATATTCACTGCCATGCGGAATCACGGCAAACAAGGCCTTGAGATTGATCCATATCATAAAGAAAATCAACGAACTGACAAGAAACTGATGCAACGACACCTGTCGGGCCAACCGGTTCACCTCCTGCCAGTTGTCGTCGCGTACCGCCTGCGAAATCATCGGACGGGATATCGCTCCCAACGAACGGTAGGGAACTTCAACAATATTGGCAATATAGAACGCAATCGTGTAGACGCCCGTCAAGGCCAGACCCGTATGCGCCCCGAGAAAAAGTGAGTTGATAAGCGGTATGTTGCCCGCAAGCACCGTGGCCGTCATGAACAGTGTATACAGCCCCATCTCCTTCAGACGGGCCTTGCTCGCGAATTTCCAGTCGATACGGAACGATATCCTGCCGAGCGACAACAGATAGAAGAAGTTGATCAGCATCGCAACGCCATAACTCATGCAGAAAAGGACGACAAACATATCGAGCGATATAACACCCTTGCCATAAAGCAGATAGCAAATCAGGTTGAAGACGCGAATGCCCACCTCGCGCACAAGCCGTGGCACCGTGATGCGAAACAGCACACTGGCATTCGTTTCGAAAACGGTAAGGTAGAGCGCAAAGAACGTCAGCGGCAGCAGCAGATAGGCATAGTCGGCTATCAGTGGCGACTTCTGCGAATAGACCTCGACGATATCCTGCCTGAAGATGAAAAAGAACAGGGCGAACAGCGTAAAACCAACGAAGGGTATGAGCACCGACCATCCGAATATGCCATGATTCTTCTCATCCTCACTCTTGAAGAATGGGAAAAACCGGATTATCGAGGCATTTGTCCCCAACTGGGCAAGTCCGGAAAATAGCATGGCAGCATCGACCATAACGCGCGTCAGACCAATTTCCTCTTGCGTCAGATAGTCCGTAAGAACGAAAAATGTGGTGAAGAATCCTATCGCCACTCCCAAGTAGTTGGCCAACGCCCCCCTGATGCTTTGTCGTGCTATTACACCCATTATTGCAATTGTTCCGTTTTTTCTTAATGCTATTGTTCGGTTTTTCTCTCTTCGCCCTATTAACAGAGAGTTGACGATATTATTGTATGACAACGCCCAAATTTTGCTCCGCAACCATCCCCGTCTGCAATTATGGTAAGCAGGTACCTCTGCCTGCAAAAAAAGAAAATTAGTGTAATTCGTGCATTTTGTGTCCAAAATATTAAATCTTTAGAGGTTTTCATTTTTTATTATTCATTTTTTTGTATCTTTGCCGCTTGCTACCACATTGTCCAGAACGGCCAAAAGCGCTCTGAACAATATGGTAATGAATTATTTACGCAATAATTATAATAATAATAAATATACTAAAAAACAATGAAGATTTACCAGACCTCCGACATCCGCAACATCGCCCTCGTAGGCGGTGCCAAAGCGGGCAAAACAACTTTGGCCGAGGCCATGGCCTTCAACGGCGGACTCATCAACCGCCGCGGCACCGTGGACGGCAAGAACACCATCAGCGACTATCGCGACATCGAACTCGACCGCAAATACTCCGTCGAGACGACCCTGATGTACACCGAATATGCTGGCAAGAAAATCAACATCCTCGATGTCCCCGGTTTCGCCGACTATCAGGGCGAACTCGCCTCTGCACTCAATGTCGTCGAGGCTGCCGTCGTCGTTGTCAACGCCCAGAGCGGTGTCGAAGTGGGTACTGAAATAGCCAACCGCTATGCCGCCAAACTCGACACCCCGCTGATCTATGTCGTCAACCACCTCGATGCCGAGAAAGCCAATTTCGACGAAAGCGTCAACCAGCTGAAAGACTTCTTCGGCAACAAGTGCACCGTCCTCCAGTTCCCCGTCAACCAGGGCCTGGGATTCAACCAAGTGGTCGACATCGTCGCCAACAAGCTGCTCACCTTCAAGGGCGACAAGATGGAGACTGCCGACATCCCCGCCGAATTTGCCGACCGCGCCGAAGAGATGCGCATGGCTCTCGTTGAGGAAGCTGCAGCTGCCGACGACGAACTGATGGAAAAATATTTCGAAAACGGCGACCTTACCGCCGAAGAACTCACCAAAGCCCTCAAACTGGCTATCGACAAACGCGACCTCTTCCCCATCCTCTGCTCCAGCGCCAAGGAGAACATGGGCGTCGCCCGTCTGCTCGAATTCGTCTGCCAGAACGTCCCCGCCCCCAACGAAGTAGCAGAATGCAAAAAGACCAAAGGCGGCAAGGATCTTAAATGCGACAGCGCCAACCCCACCGTTGCCTTCGCCTTCAAGAGCGCCAAGGACAAGAACCTCGGCGAAATCACCTATCTCCGTATCTACGACGGCGAACTCGCCGAAAGCCAGGATGTCATCAACAGCGTCAACCAAAGCAAAGAGCGCGTCAGCCAAGTGCTCGTATGCAGCGGCAAAGACCGTCAGCGCGTCGAGAAAGCCTGCGCCGGCGACATCGTCTGCACCATCAAGCTGAAAGACGTCAAGATCAACCATACCCTCACCACTCCGAAGAACACCGACGATGTGGTGACCGAAATCGAATTCCCCACCCCCATCTACATGGTAGCCGTCAAAGCAGCCAACAGCAACGACGACGAGAAGGTCGGTGCAGCCCTCAAGGACCTCAGCACCTACGACCGCAGCCTCTCGCTCGAAAACAGCCGCGAGCTGCGCCAGGTCATCCTCGGATGCCAAGGCGAGCTGCACCTCAACACCGTGAAGTGGTATTTCGAGAACCAGTACAAACTGGCCGTCAACTTCACCGCACCCAACATCCCCTACCGCGAAACCATCACCAAGAGCGCCGAGGCCATGTACCGCCACAAGAAACAGTCGGGTGGTAGCGGCCAGTTCGGTGAAGTCCACATGCTCATCGAACCCTACTACGACGGCATGCCCAACCAGACCAAGTACCCCATCCGCGACACCCAGGAATATCCTCTCGAGTGGGGCGGCAAGCTGGTCTTCAACAACTGCATCGTCGGCGGCTCGATCGACGCACGTTTCATGCCCGCCATCCTCAAGGGTATCATGGAGAAGATGGAGCAAGGCCCTCTGACAGGTTCCTACGCACGCGACATCGTCGTCAACATCTACGATGGTAAGATGCACCCCGTCGACTCGAACGAAACGGCCTTCAAGATTGCCGGCCGTACCGCCTTCCGCGAGGCCTTCAAACTGGCCAACCCGAAGATTAAAGAGCCTATCTACGACGTCGCCGTCACCGTACCGACCGAAAGCCAAGGCGGTGTCATGACCGACCTCCAGGGCCGCCGCGCCATCGTTATGGGCATGGATGCCGAAGGCAAATACACCACCCTCCGCGCCAAAGCTCCTCTCGCCGAGATGAACCGCTACTGCACCGCCCTGAGCTCGCTCACCAGCGGCCGCGGTACCTTCACCATGACATTCAGCGGCTACGAACTCGTTCCCGCCGATGTCCAGCAGGCACTCCTCAAAGCCTACGAGGAAGCAGCAGCAGAAGAAGAGTAAGCAGATGCCCGCGCAGGGCATTATCCGCTACGCAGATACACTTCCACAAACCGGAAGCCCACTCACGGGCTTCCGGTTTATCTATAAGAAATCCATAAAACCGTTTAATTCGCGTTTTGCTTGGTACAAGCTCCTGTGGAGCGCGTAGAGGAGCCTGCGAGTGGGCAGCTACGTCCTCCTTCATAGTTTAATCAAATGTCTGACTCAATTCGTTTAATTGCTCATTGCATTTTCTTTACTCATTAGGTATTCGCAGGCATACCACGCCGTTTGAAAAGAAATTATTAGAAGTACCCCATAGCAATTGTAAAAAAACAACCTCTAAAACCGTTTAATTCGCCTTTTGCTTGCAAAACAAAATCCTTAATGGCAACATATTAATTCGCTCAATTCGTTTAATTGCTCATTGCATTTTCTTTACTCATTAGGTATTCGCAGGCATACCACGCCGTTTGAAAAGAAATTATTAGAAGTACCCCATAGCAATTGTAAAAAAAGGAAAATTAACCCTCAAACCCTTAAACCTTAAAACCCTCAAACCCTAAAACCCTCAAACCTTCAAACCCTCAAACCCTCAAACCCTCAAACCCTCAAACCCTCAAACCCTCAAACCCTTCATAACATGAAAAAAACATTATTGACACTGGCTATGACCTTTATGGCCTTAGCCGCAGGAGCTCAAGCTCAAGACTACACCAACTACAAATGGGTCGTTGGAGGAACAGGACATTTCAGCCAAAGCACCGACAAAACCGGTGACAATGTGACCAACAAGCTGCGCGAATACCGCATCGAGCCCTTCGTCGGCTACAACATCAACGACCGCTGGCGCATCGGTATCACCTACGGATTCTCGCTCGACCACCGCTACGAACTCAACGCCTCCGGCCAGCTGGCCGACATCGGAACAAAGCGTACCTACCGCATTGGCCCCTACGTCCACTTCAACATTGTGAAGTACAAACACTGGATCCTCTTTGCCGAGGCAGAAGCCATGTTCGGCTACTCGCCCAGGTATATGAACCCAGGTCCTGGAGCCACTCCCGGTGTTGGCGGTGCACCGGCAATGCCCGGTCCAGGAGCCTACGACGCCAAGTTGCAGACCTTCGACTTCACCATCAAGCCCGGCATCACCTACGAGCTCGACAAGCACGTGAACATCGACCTCAACCTCAACCTTCTGGGCTGGATATACAGCAACCGCAAAGAGACGCGCCTCGACAACGACGTAGTCTACTCCAACAGTAGCAACGGCCTGCAGCTCGACCTGCTCGAGACCAGCCTTGACGAATACTGGAGAAACATCACCATCGGCGTGACTTTCAAGTTCTGACGCCACGCCTACAAGTGTATATGCAGTCCGCCCCTACAGAGCGTCCAACTGCACAAGAAGAGCCCCGCACAATTGTGCGGGGCTCTTCTTTTTGGTGCACACAAACACCCACAGCTTTAGAAATCAAAAAAAATATCAAATACACCACATATTACAATATTTCACATTTTGCGTTCCACATTTTGTGAAATGTAAAAAAAGGTGTATATTTGCATTGTAAACCAGCCAACAATCATCATGGATAACCCTTTTATATTCAGAGCATATAAGACAAAAGAACTGTTTTGTGACCGTCAAAAGGAGCTTGAACAGCTTATTTCCAATTGCATATCCGGTGCCGACACAACCTTGATAGCACAGAGGCGCATTGGGAAAACTGGCCTAATATATAGGCTTTTCGACGAAATAAAGACTCAAAAGCTCCCGATTGTACCAATATATGTAGACATATTCGCAACACGCACTTTGGAAGATCTTGTCAAAGTTATTTCCGAAGCAATAATGGAGTCTCTGCCCCCCAAAAGCAACATCGGGAAAAAATTCCTCACATTCATCAAGTCTTTGCGTCCCGTAATAACTTACGACCCTCTGACATCGGCACCACAAATACAGCTGACGTTGCAAAACGAAGAAGAACGGCAACAGACCCTGAAAGGATTACTCACTTTCCTTGACAATCAGAACGAGAAAATCCTGTTGGCTATAGACGAGTTTCAACAGATTCGGGAATACCCGGAAAAAAATGTAGAGGCTCTACTGCGCACAATCATTCAGAAACTGAACAACGTCACTTTTCTATATTGTGGCAGCAAACGTCACATGATGCTGGATATATTCAGCGGGGAGCGCAACCCGTTCTATCGCAGCACAGAATTCTTGAACCTACAAAAAATTGACTATACAGTATATTCTGATTTCATCAAGCACAACTTTACAGCTGCAGGGAAAAACATTGACGATGATGCTGTCAGATACATCCTCGACTGGACAAAGGCACACACCTACTTCACTCAAAGGCTATGCCATACGGCGTTCAATTTGGCCGGACAAAAAGTGGACACGAGCCTTGTAAAGGAAGCCGCCGCCCAAATACTTCAATCGGACGCTGTCGTTTTCGGACAGTATCAGCAGCTCTTGACCTCAGGCCAGTGGAACCTACTGATAGCCATTGCCAAAGAAGGCGATGTAGAACAGATATCCGCACGTCAATTCCTCCGCAAACATCATCTCGGCAACCCATCATCAGTGAACCGTACGCTATCCTCCCTTATAGAGAAAAACATCGTTGATGAGAATATATCCGATGGCAAAACCCAGTACAGCATCAACGATGTGTTCTTCTCCCGATGGCTAGCGGAAAAATATTGACAAAATGCCGATCATCACAACTCTCTCACTCTAAGAGATTTAGAGTCAGCAAAAATCCCGCAAAATATGAATACCTAAAGTTTGACATGTAAAAAAAGTCATATCGTCCGAGTCTTTAAACCACCCTGAAAGAGTCTGGACAGATATAGCTGTAGGCAACGCCTGCAGAAAACGGGGGAGGACAATAACACCTTGTAAGAGCAGAATCACTCACTAATGCCATGATGCACCATTCTTCTTCGGGTTGTTTTGCCCTTGCAGGGCGCGACTCTTGGCTCATTGAATCACATAGTGCGATGCCATAGGTAATTGTGTATTGACCTTTCAGACCACCAAAAGACTCAAAAATAGCCATATTTTGTCTTGACAATGTTGTCATGATGCTTACTATTAAATCGAAAAAAAGACTTGTCAAACTTTAGCTTTTTATATTGTATCCATACTATACTATCACTACTCTTGTCCTCCTCCTCATGCAAACCCCGTTGCCGAAACTGCGAACTTACAAAAATTAAAGACGGCACATAATTTTTTCCGGTTTTATCAGTTAAAAGGTATATAACATACTCCTCCGCTTCGGGACCGTCCTCTATTATCAACCTCTAATCCGACTGACTATGATATCACAAAAACAGAAAATGAAAATGCAGCAGAAACTGACACCTCAACAGCTACTGTTGATGCGCCTGCTGCAACTTCCGGTAACTTCGCTCGAACAGCGCATAAAAGAAGAAGTCGAGAAGAACCCGATGCTTGAAATCGAGTTGGAACCGGACGACACTCACAACGATAGCGCTGAGGTCGCCGACGACGAGGCGGGCGACTTCAAAGGTATCGACATCGACGAATACTACGAAGACGACGACTATAACTACCGCGAACAATTAGAAAAAGACCGCAACGTGGACGAACATCGTATCGACCCCTCCGAGGGCACTTCGTTCACCGAAGCACTCATACGCCAACTGTCGCTGCGCAACCTCAGCGATCGGCAACGCTCCATCGCCGAAGAGATTATCGGCAGCATCGACGGCAGCGGATACCTCGGACGCGACACACAACTCATCGCCAACGACCTCGCTTTCCGCTCCGGCATGGACGTGTCGGACGATGAGGTCAACAGTGTGCTCGCCACAATCCAGTCTTTCGACCCTGCCGGTGTCGGCGCCCGCAACCTCCAGGAATGCCTCGCCCTCCAGCTGGCACGCATCGAACACCCCGACGACGCGACTCGTCTCGCCGAAACCATCGTCAACAAACACTTCGCCCAACTTTCCAACAAGCACTATTCGTCGCTGATGACGGTGCTGAAAGTCGACGAAGAACAGCTGAATCAAGCACTGGCCGTCATTCGGCACCTCAACCCCAAACCCGGCTGGGGACGTGAAGAGGAGAACAAAGGCGCACACTATATCATCCCCGACTTCATAGTGTCACGCGAAGGCGGACAGCTCAACTTCACCCTTAGCGAGCGCAACAAGCCGCATCTCAAAATGAATAGCGAATACTCCGAAATGATGCAGCAACTGAGCAGCCGCAAACAACTCAGCGGACCGGAACGCGAAACCCTTAAATTCATCAAGGCCAAGACCGAAGATGCCGAAGAACTCATCGGCACCCTGCAGCAACGACAGCAAACCCTTGCCGTCACCATGAACGCCATCCTGCAACACCAGTCGGCTTTCTTCCTCAGCGGCGACACACACGACCTGCGCCCGATGCGACTCAAAGACATCGCCGAGGCGACAGGGTTCGACGAATCGACCATCTCGCGCGTCGCAAACCAGAAATACGTCCAGGCCGATTTCGGGACCTTCCTCCTCAAGGAACTGTTCTCCAAAGCCGCCATCACCACAGACGGCGAAGTGGTTGTCGCCGACCGCATCAAAAGCGCCCTACAGCAGGCTATAGCGAACGAAGACAAACACACTCCGCTGACCGACGAAGCACTGACAGAAATACTCAACAAACAAGGTTTCAAGCTGTCGCGGCGCACTGTAACAAAATACCGCGAGAGTCTCAACATCCCAGTGGGACGACTGCGAAAGGAACTATAATAACTCTTTCTTTTGAATAGCCCCAAAAACACATATTTCACCAATCTATTTGCAACCACTGCTTTACTCATAATGGCACTGGCTGCGAAACCCCTATTCCCGCAAGCGAAGGACAGCACCTCCAGGTTCTACACCGGCGACGGCAGCGAAATACCCATGTGGCGCTTCTTCTACCCCGACAACTTTTCAGGCAACTTGGTGCGACTGCGCACCTTGCCTCTCGACTCGCTGCCCGACGAAATCAATATCCACCTCGTTGGCGACACCGGCGAATTCTGCTTCCCGATGAAGAACATCATCACCTCGCCCTACGGATGGCGCGACCGGTGGCAGCGGCCGCATCGCGGCGTGGACATCCTTCTGCGTACGGGCGACCCCGTCAGGGCCTGCTTCCCTGGCGTTGTACGCATCGCTCGGCACATGGGCGGCTACGGCAACCTCGTCGTGATACGGCACCGCAACGGACTCGAGACCGTCTACGGACACATGTCCAAAATCCTCGTCAAACCGCGACAGAACGTCAAAGCCGGCGAAATCATAGGTCTCGGCGGCAGCACAGGCCGCTCCACGGGTCCACACCTGCACTTCGAAGTGCGTTTCCAGTACGAGCCTTTCGACCCCGAATGGATACTGGATTTCTCGAACTACACCCTCCGCACTCGCCGTCTGCATCTCGACAAAACCTACTTCGGCATCAGCCGGCCCAAAGGCAAAAAACATCCCGTTTTCAAAGCCGACAAAAGCATCATCAAAGAACGTCCTATGCGGCGCGAAAAAAGAGAAGTGTACTACGAAGTCAAACGCGGCGACACCCTCGAACGCATAGCCATGCTCAACAGCACCACCGTCGACAGCATCAAGGATCTCAACCCCAAATTGAAAAAAATCAAAGCCGGCATGCGAATCCGCATCCGATAACCCCACCCCTTAAAACCCTTCAACCCTAAAACCTTCAAACCCTTCAACCCTAAAACCTTAAATCCCTTCAACCCTAAAACCTTCAAACCCTTCAACCCTTCAACCCTTTAACCCTTTAACCTTTAACCTTTAACCTTTACCCTTTACCCCCCTTCCCCCCATGAAAAAAACGAACCTTTCCGACTACGACCCGTCATTGGTTCCCAATGGCAAAGACTTTTCTATCGGCATCGTTGTTGCCGAATGGAACAAGGAAATCACCGACGCTCTGGCCAACGGCGCCCTCGACACTCTGAGGCAATACGACGTTGCCGAAAAAAACATTCATCTGATCCATGTCCCCGGCAGCTACGAACTGACCTCGGGCGCCGACATGATGCTCCGCAACATCGACAGCCTCGATGCCGTGATATGCATCGGCTGCGTAATACAAGGCGAAACCCGCCACTTCGACTTCATCTGCGAAGCCGTGTCGCAAGGCCTGACCAATGTCGCCCTGAAACATGAGAAACCAGTAATATTCAGCCTTCTGACCACCAACGATATGCAACAGGCGCTCGACCGCGCCGGCGGCAAACACGGCAACAAGGGCGTCGAAGGGGCTGTGACCGCACTGAAAATGGTCAAACTGCAGAAAGACCTCAAGAAATAGAACAATCCACCGTCACCTCAAAACACATTAGCAGCATGTCAAGGAAAATAGTTTTCATGGGGACCCCCGACTTCGCCGTGTCGTCGCTCGATGCCATTGTCCAAGCGGGCTACGACGTCGCAGCTGTCGTCACCGTCCCCGACCGGCAAACCGGACGCGGCCTGAAGGTCACCTTCTCGCCTGTCAAGGAATATGCCATACAACACAATATCCCCATCCTACAACCCGAGAAACTGCGCGACCCCGAGTTTATCGCACAACTCAGCGCCATCGGTGCCGACCTCTTCGTCGTCGTGGCTTTCCGCATGCTGCCTCAAATGGTTTGGGCCATGCCGCCTCTCGGCACTTTCAACCTCCACGCTTCGCTGTTGCCTCGCTACCGCGGCGCCGCCCCTATCAACTGGGCCATCATCAACGGCGAAAAAGAAACCGGCGTGACCACCTTCTTGCTCAACGAGCGCATCGACGAAGGCAACATTCTGCTGCAGCAAAGCACTCCGATATCACAGGACGATACCGCCGAAACTCTACACGACCGTCTCGCCGAAATGGGTTCAAAACTGGTGACCGAAACCATCGACGGACTCTTCAACAACGCCATCCAGCCTCACCCCCAGCCCACCACGGTCACGCCTACGCCTGCACCAAAGATTTTCAAACAGGACTGCGCCATCGACTGGAACCGTAACGCCGAAGAGATTTTCAATTTTGTCCGCGGACTCTCGCCCTATCCGGCTGCAACAGCTACAATGAACGACTCGAACGGCAACCCCGTCTCGATGAAAATATTCGCTACGGAATATGAGCGTAACGTCAGCACTGACGCTGTCGGAAGCATTATTGCAGACAAAAAAAACGGACTAAAAATCGCCGTAAAAGACGGATTTGTAAGAATTTTATCGCTACAAATCAGCGGAAAAAAGAAAATTACGGCAGACGAATTTTTAAGAGGATACAATGTATCTGACTGGAAATTAATTCTTTAAAACACAACATAAATTTTTAACATAATTTTTTTTTGAAAAAAAGTTGCATTTAGAAAAAAACTATATATATTTGCAGCGTCAATAAAGATTGTTTAACCCTCAAATTCATCAACATGAACAAAACAGAATTAATCGCAGCTGTAGCTAAAAAAGCTGAAATGACAAAAGTTGACGCAGCAAAAGCATTCAACGCTCTGCTTCAGGTCACTAAAGAAGAAATGAAGAAGAAAGACGGCAAAATCGCCATCATCGGCTTCGGTACTTTCTACATGCAGCAGCGTGCAAAACGCACTGGCAAGAACCCGCAGACCGGCAAGAAGATCACCATCCCCGCAAAGAAGGTCTTCAAATTCAAAGCCAGCAAGAAATTCTAAGTTTGCGCAACTATCCTGAAAAACACCATGTGACACACATGGTGTTTTTTTTTGCGCTCTATAACGGCGGCTACGCGAAAAACTTGTCTTCGAAATTCAGCAGATAGACCCTTTGCGTGGCACGCGTCAACGCCGTATAAATCCATCTCAGCAGGTCGCGGTCCATCATCTCCTCTGTCAGGTATCCCTGCTCGACAAAGACCACAGGCCACTGCCCGCCCTGCGTCTTATGGCACGTAAGGGCATACGCGAACTTCACCTGAAGGGCATTGTAGTACGGGTTGCTGCGGACGGCGTTCAGCTGCTCGGCCTTGGTAGGCAAATCGGCATAGTCGGCCAGTACCGCCATGTACAAACGCTGCGACTCCTCCCTGGTCAACGAGGGCGATTCCGAATGCAACGTCTCGAGCAGCAGCTTGCATTCCACCGTGGGCGCATCATCGTAGTCGACGAAACGCAACGACACATCCACAAAATGGAACCCGTACAGCTCCTGATAATTGCGCGCCGACATAACCTCGACAATATCGCCATTGGCGATGAAGCCCATCTCCGAATCCTCATCCAACCAGTGATAGTTGTTCTTCACGACCATTAGGTAGTCGCCAGTGCCAATCTCATCGTCACGGTACAGCACCCTGTTCCGTACAGCCTGGTTGTACATATTGGCTCGCTTGTTGCTGCGGCAGACGAATACCACATCTTCCAGCGCTCCTTGCGAATACTCGTTGTTCAGTGTCTCCTCCAAATCGGCCCCGCCCAGCCGTATCACGTCGGCGCACCCTTCGGTGTTGAACAGCGGCAACCGAACCTCGTCGCCATCCCCCATCTCAGCTATATGGGTACGCACCTCCGTGGCGTTGCGCAGTATCCCCGACTGGCTCTCCTGTCTGACGACCTCCGTCAGCTCAGACTCATACACTTTCAGGTCGGAAAGCGTCCGAAGATACGTTGCCGACAGTGCCGGACTTTCCGACGAGCCCACCGGCGGCAGCTGGGCACCGTCGCCAATCAGCATCAGCCTGCAATGCGACCCGTCGGCAACAAAATCGACCAGGTCCTCGAGCAGCGACTGCCGCCCGGCGTAGGAGCCCTCTTCCGGAACGGCACTTATCATCGATGCCTCGTCGACGATGAAAAGCGTATAGCTGTACTTGTTCTTCGCGCGTACACTCCTGACCGCGCCCGTCGCGTCGGTGACCGACATATATATCTTTTTATGTATCGTGTACGCCGTCTTGCCCGAGTAGCCCGACAAGACCTTTGCCGCCCGGCCCGTAGGCGCCAGCAGCACCGTCCTTATCTTCAGATAGGGGGCCGCCTTGATCAGGGCCGAGACCAGCGAGGTCTTGCCCGTACCGGCATAACCGCGCAGAATGAAGGACGACCGCGGGTCCGGGTCGAACAGGAAATCCACCATCGAGCTGCATGTGCGGCGTTGCCCTTCGGTCGGCTCGTGAGGAAAAAAGGAGAATATAAGCTTTTCTACGCGATTCATCTATCTGTAAATGTATAAAAAAAGGAGACTTGCCAGCGACAAATCCCCCTGTTTCTTCGTCTTATCGACATTTATTCTGCAGCCTCGGGAGCAGCATCTGCAGGTGCAGGCTGTCCGGTCACGGCTTGGGCTGCCGAAGGCAGTTCAACCTGGTCGGCATTGACGGCGTTCTTCTGAGTCGATGCACTACGGCCCGAATTTATGCTGATTGTGGCAATCAGACTCAATACCACAAGTGCAATGGCAAGACCCCAGGTCAGTTTTTCAAGGAAATCGGTGGTTTTGCGGACACCCATAATCTGGTTCGGTGCCGAAAAATTGGCTGCCAATCCGCCACCCTTTGAGTTTTGTACCAAAACCACAAGTGCCAACACAACACTGACTATAAGAATAAGAATTACGATAAAAGTGTACATAATAAATTATTACTTTTTGTTATTTTCTAATTTCATTTTGAGTTCCGAAATTCGGATTGCAAAAGTACTACTTTTTTCGGGATATTTAGCAATTAATTTTTCATATACAGATATTGCATGGTCGAATTTGCCTTGCTTTTCAAACACAACTGCAAGAGTTTCAGTATCTAATGACTCGTCAACCTTTACACTCTTTTTACCCAAATCCTCGACCGACACAGCCTCTGCTTCGCCCAAATCCTCTGGTTTATAGTTGCCCGTTTCCAAAAATTTGGACAGTATAACGCTCTTTGGTGCAGTCTTGAACGAGACTTCCTGATAGGAATTGATCTCCTTCATGATGTCATACGCCTCGGGCTCGCTCGCGCTGTACTCCTGCTTCTTCGCCTGCTCCACCTGCTCCTTCGCCTTCAGGTCGGCAGGAGTCTGTATTTCGGTCAGCTTCACATGGCTCAGATAATGTTCGAATTTGTCCTTGTCCAACAAGTACAGCGCCGTTTTCGGCAGAAAACGGTCAAACCACTGCGATGTCCCGGTTGCCTTGTCGCTCAAAATGTCCATGACCTGGAGCAGCGCGCAATAAGGATAACGGTTCTTCTCCGACTGTATCTCCGACTTGTCGATCATCGAATAGCTGCACAAATTGGACAATTTGATATTAAATGCTGATTTATCCATCATTTTGAATTATTTGGAAACAAAATTTCAAATTGCAAATGTACATATATTTTTTTGATTGTTGAAAAAAACATAAAACTTATTTTATACATATCTTATTATCAACAACTTCTAAAATCAGATAAAAGTTTTAAACATTTTTTTGTTGCCATATCATTTTTTTTATGTACTTTTGCAACTCCAAAATCGAGAAAAAATGAAGAGAACATTCCAACCATCACGCAGAAAAAGAGCAAATAAGCACGGTTTCCGTCAGAGAATGTCCACGGCAAATGGCAGAAAAGTTTTGGCCGCACGCCGCAGAAAAGGCAGAAAAAAACTGACCGTCTCCGACGAACGATAAGCAGTGCGACTCTTCTTCCAAGAAGAAAGAGCAATTTGCCACATTGAGAATGAGAAGTATTGATGCCAATACTTCTTTTTTTTTAACAAAAGTCAAACCACCCATTGTCTGTGCTATCTATTCCGTCACGAAAAAACGGCAAAAACAGCCTCGAGCATCAGACTTTAAACGGTAGTTGACTTTCATGCTGACAACAGGACAGCACGGCAAAACGGCTGTCCACAACGCCGCGACTTATATGAGCCGACTGAAAAAAGAAATCATCATCCCCGACGTCGAGGTATGCGACGCCGGCGCCGAAGGCAACGCAATAGTCCGCATCGACGGCATGGTCGTCTTTGTACCCTATGTCGTGCCGGGCGACATCATCGACCTCAAAATCTACAAAAAAAAGAAAAACTATGCCGAAGGCATTATGTTGGCTCTGAAACAGCCATCGCCTCTGCGTGTCGATGAGAAATGCACTCACTTCGGCACCTGCGGCGGCTGCAAATGGCAGACCATGGCATACGACGCCCAGTTGAAGTACAAACAACAGCAGGTTCGCGACAACCTGGAACGGCTCGGACACATCGACACCTCCGGAATGCAACCGATTTGCGGGTCCGACAACATTTTCTATTATCGCAACAAGCTGGAGTTCACCTTCTCCAGCAAGCGATGGCTGAAGGCTGGCGAGACACGCAGCGACGACGACCCCGGCGCCGTGGGATTCCACGTCCCCTCCGTATTCGACAAGGTGCTGCCCATCGAGCATTGCGCACTCCAGCCCGACCCGTCGAACAGCATCCGCATTGCTCTTCGCGACTACGCAATCGAGCACCAGCTCCCCTTCTACGACATACGCAACCACACGGGCTATATGCGCAATGTGGTGATCCGCAACACCTCGTCGGGCGAATGGATGGTCATCGTCATCGTTGCCGAAGACCGCCCAGAGTTGCTGAACCCTATGATGGAGTTCCTGAAAGTCCAGTTCCCCATGGTCACTTCGCTGCTCTACATCATCAACACAAAACTCAACGACAGCTACACCGACCTCGACGTGCACACCTACAACGGCAAAGGATTCATCACCGAGCAGATGCCCCGCTACGGCGAGGGCAAGCCGCTACAGTTCAAGATAAATCCAAAATCTTTCTACCAGACCAATTCCGCCCAAGCCTTCAAGCTGTACAGTTTCGTCGCCGAATTTGCTGAACTCAAGCCCGACGACACCGTCTACGACCTCTACACCGGAACCGGCACCATTGCACAATTTGTCGCTGGCATGTGCCGACGCGTGGTCGGAATAGAATATGTCGAAGAGGCCATCGTCGACGCACGCGAGAATGCACAGATTAACGGCCTCGACAACTGCACCTTCTACGCAGGCGACATGGCCAAGGTCCTGAACGACGACTTCGTCCGCCAGAACGGCAAACCCGATGTCATCATAACCGACCCGCCACGCGCCGGCATGCACGAAAAAGTAGTCGAACAGCTACTCTCCATCGGTGCAAGGCGTATCGTTTATGTAAGCTGCAACCCGGCAACACAGGCGCGCGACCTCGCCATGCTCAGCGAGCGATACGACGTCCGACGCATCCAACCCGTCGACATGTTCCCCCACACTCAGCACGTGGAAAACGTGGTCGAACTGACAATTCGTGTCTGAATTCCCACCCCTCAAAATCCAAAAAAAAACAAAAAGTTACTTATTATAAAAAAAAATACTATCTTTGCATACTGATATTATGCAGCCAAAAAGGCTTGCTAACCCTCTATCTGTCTAATATTCATAAAAATATAGAAATAAATAATAAATTAGTATAACAATATTAATTCTCTCTACAAGATGAAAAAAAGATTATTCTTTCTGTTACTGGCCGCTCTTATGATGCCCTTGGCTATGAAAGCCCAGCCTAAACTTTCAGTGCATATCGACACCACTGTCAGTGCATGTAACAGCTTCACCTGGGTTGTTGACGGCATCTCCTACACCTACGTGGAATCCGGTGGCTATACCAAAATCGTTGGTGACACCCTCTACATCCTGGACCTCACCATCTACCCTTCATACAATATTAATGTTACCGAAGAGCAGGACGGCGGATGCACCTACACCTGGGGCGATTCCATTTTCAACACTTCCGGCCTGCACACACAGACTTTCCATAGCATCAACGGCTGCGACAGTACGGTCACCATCAACCTCGTACTCTCCGGTACGGCAACAAAGACCTACACCGTAACCGCTTGCGAGAGCTACACCTGGAAAGACTCCACCTATACCGCCAACACCTCGCTGACGAAAAACGAACACGACGCTGTCAACAACTGCGACTCGACGCTGACCCTCAACCTCACCATCATCGAGCCCACTCAGAAATCAAGCGAAGACACTGTTGTAGCCTGCAACTTCTACGTTTACTACTTCAACAACCAGAACATCGTCATCGAAGAAGACGGCACACAGATATCGACCGACGACACAGTGACCTACGGAGGCCAGCGCATGCCCTACTCCTGGACCACTGCCAACCTGCGCAACAAATACCATCCGAGAACTGTCGAAAAATGCTACGACAGCGTTTTCGTCATGCACTTCACCGTACATAACGATGTGACAACCAATGTCACCACCAAAGCTTGCGACAGCTACTCTCTCGTCGCTACCGACACCACCTATACATTCCCCTATTCGGTGAACAACACCTTCAAGGTCGGTCGCGCTGCCAACGGATGCGACAGCATCGTGGCTCTCAACCTCACCGTCAATGTTAGCCCGGTAGTCACTATCGATGGTGACCTCCGCGTCGCACCTGGTGCCTCCGCAACCCTCAACGGACACTGCGACCAGAACGTCAACTTCCTCTGGAGCACCGGCAGCACCGAAGAAAGCATTACTCTCCCCAACGTACAAGGCAACACTGATGTATACCTGATCGGCAAAAACAACACTTCCGGCTGCAGCGACACTTCATTCATCACCGTCTTGGCCAACGCCGCCATCGACAATGCCGACGAAGCAGTCATGAGCGTCTACCCCAACCCGACCAGCGCTCTCGTCAACATCTCCTCGGCCGAGGCTGTGAAGAACGTTAAAGTATTCAACACCGTCGGACAGCAAGTGATGGACATCAATGGAAAGAGCACCATCGACCTTGGCAATTTCGTTGCCGGCACCTACATCTTCCGCATCGAACTGCAGAACGGCGCCGTACACACTCGTACCATCGTACTGAAGAAATAAGTTTCATATTCATAACAAAAAAAGCGTTCGGCCTGCCGGACGCTTTTTTTATAGCACACTTAAAAGAATTAATTAAAAAAATCTACTACTATCTACAAACACTCATTAACCTCTACATTATCTTTAATCTTTAATCTTTAACCTTTAACCTCTAACCTTTAACCTCTAACCTTTAACCTCTCCATGAGATTATCCGCAACCGTCATCGCTCTTGCCTCCACCTTATTGTTGTGCTGCTGCAAAGGTGGCTCCGAGCAGCCCGTTCGTCTGGAAGGGAAAGCCCAAGGTACGTACTATTCAATAACCTATTACGACGCGCAACAACGCGACTTTCAGACCGCCATCGACTCACTGCTCGACAACTTCGACCTGACAGCCTCGCTGTGGGTCGACAGCTCGCTGATTCGACGCGTGAACGAAAACAAGGACAGCGTCGTTAACAAATGCTTTGCAACACTACTCACACTTTCCTCCGAGATGAACCAATTCACCGAAGGATGTTTCGACTGCACCGTAGGGCGACTTGTAAACGCATGGGGCTTCGGTTTCGAAAAACGCGAAGATCTCTCTGACGAGACCATCGACAGCCTTCTTGCTTTCGTAGGCAAACAACCGACGCTGACAACCGACGGAAACGGGAATTTCATTGTACACAAACCAGACCCACGGACTACCATCGACTTCAACGCCATAGCACAAGGCTACGCCACTGACCTCGTCAGCCGGTTTCTCGAAGAGAAAGGAATCGCCAGCTTTATCGTCGACATCGGAGGCGAAGTCTACGCCAAGGGCACAAAACCCGATGGCAGCAAATGGAAAGTGGGCATAGAACGCCCTGCCGAAAACAAATACAGCAGCCCCGAAGTGGAGACAACGATAGGATTAGAAAACCTCGCGGTCGTGACTTCCGGCAACTACCGAAAATATTACGAGAAAGACGGTGTACGCTATTCGCACACCATCAACCCCACAACCGGTCGGCCTGTGGAGCACTCTCTGCTCAGCGTGTCGGTGATAGACACCGCCGCCTGGCGCGCAGACGCTCTTGCCACAGCCTTCATGGTCATGGGACTTGAACGTGCAAAACAATTCATCTCCGCGCACCCCGACGACAGCGGAGCCCAAGCCGTCTTTTTCATCTTCGACGACAACGGACAATACCGCACCTATGCCACCGACGGCTTCAAGCAAATGGAAGCCGGCAAATAACATTACAGACAAAAACAGACTCGACAAACACAATACTCTAACAATAAAAACATATATAATGAAATCAATGACAGGCTTTGCAAAACGGCAAAGCACTATCGACGGACGAAACTACATCGTTGAAATAAAAAGCCTCAACAGCAAACAGATGGATGCTCTCTTAAAGCTTCCGCAACGCATCAAGAACCATGAGTTGGACATCCGTGCCATGCTCAACCGCTTGGAGCGCGGCAAAATAGACCTTATTGTGACCGAAGAACTGACCGACGGCACCACGTCAAGCCTGAACAGACAAGCAGCCTCACAACGCTACAACGAGCTCAAAGAATGGGCTGCCTCCGTCGGAAGCAACATCACCGAAGAAGCTTTGCTCGGCATTATACTGCAACAGTCCGACATCTGGGAGAGCAACAGCGATGACGAGATCACGGACGAGTCGTGGACACTGCTTGCCAAAACCATCGACGACGCCATCACAGACCTCGACGGCACCCGCGCCCACGAAGGCCTTATTCTGAAATCAGACTTTGTCAAACATGTCGACCTCATAGAGAACTACCTTAACGACATACCGCAATACGAACAGGAACGCATCGAAACAGCAAAAGAGCGCATGCGCACCTACCTCAGCGATGCCGCCGTCAAGGACGTCGACGAGAACCGTTTTGAACAGGAACTGATTTACTATCTCGAAAAACTCGACATCACCGAAGAGAAAGTGCGCCTTGCAAAACACATCAACTACTTCCGCGAAGTGATGGAAAATGAGGAAGGTTCCGGTAAAAAACTCGGTTTCATTGCGCAAGAGATGGGACGCGAGATCAACACCACCGGCTCAAAGGCTAACCACGTAGAAATCCAGCGCCTCGTCGTAGCCATGAAAGACGAACTCGAAAAGATAAAAGAACAACTGGGCAATATTCTTTAAACCCTTCAACCCTATAACCCTAAAACCCTATAACCCTCCAACCCTATAACCCTCAAACCCTATAACCCTATAACCCTATAACCCTCCAACCCTATAACCCTCAAACCCTATAACCCTATAACCCTATAACCCTCCAACCCTATAACCCTCCAACCCCTTATTTGAACACGAATATCACGAATTGAACGAATATTTACTTGGTCTCTATCTTCGCGAATGGTCGCACACGACCAACGAATTACACGAATGTAGCGGCCCTCTTTAACCTTTAACCCTCAAACGTGAAAAGTGAATAGTGAAAAGTGAATAGACATTACATTCGTCGAATCACCAATCACTAATCACTAATCACTAACCCTATAACCCTATAACCCTATAACCCTATAACCCTAAAACCCTAAAACCCTAAAACCCTTCCAATACACACAAAAAAAGCTCGCGGATTTCCGCGAGCTTTTTATTATGAGTCCTTATAGGACTGGAGTGTCCGATTAGCGAACGATGAGTTTTTCAACCTTGCTGAATTTGTCGTTGGTGATGCGTACGAAGTAAGCACCCTTAGCCAAGTTGGAAACGTTGATGTTGGTACCGTTATCAGCGTTGAACTGAGTGGTGGAAACAACGCGGCCGCTCATGTCGATGACCGACATGTTGACATTGCCGCTAACACCCTTCAGGCTGACCTGGACGTTCGAGCTTGCCGGGTTGGGCTGGAGCTTCAGAGCAACCTTGGAAGCGACGGGGTCAAATCCAATGGTCTTCAGCTTGAAGGAGCAACGGACAACATGACCAGCAGCGGGGATGTCCTCGAGCATGAAGTAAGCATAGTCAACATCATTGTCTTCGTCGTGGTTGATTTCATACTGATCGGTAGTCAGGGCTACACCGTCAACATAGATCTTGTCAAGTTCGTAGCCGTAGACCGGGAATGCATAGTATGCTTTAGAACCTCCGACAGGTACAGAGTCAACTTCACCGCAGATTGAAGTCTCGCCATCGAGGGTGAAGAAGCCGTAAGCCTCGTTGTCGCACTCGAGGGTGATAGTAGTTCTGGGAACGTCGAAACCAGGACCGACGAGCATGTGGATCATCGGGAGAGCGCTGGTGCTGAAGCTGTGGATTTTGGTCGAAAGAGGATCATAGATCTTAACGCTGTAGGGGTTGACGGTGGTAATGATTCTACCATAGTCTTCCATACCTTCCTGGTCACCGAACCAGACCTGCTCCCACTGTGCGCCAGAGCCACGGGAGAACCAGTTGGTGGTAGCAGCTGCTGCGAAGGGGCCTTCCTCAGCGAGTTCGTAGCCGATATAGTAAGCGGTGCTGTCTTCGAGATCGGGCTGGTTGTTGAACCAAATCTTGATGGTGTTGTATTCGCCATACTGTTTGAAGGTGAGCTGTGCCAGTTCAGAAGCAGAATAGGTTTCGCCAGCAGTGATAGTGTGGGCACTGTTGCCGAGGTCGAACTTAGGAGAGTAAAGTCCAGAGCCATCCTCATTGAGGTAGGTGTAGCGGAGAACCGGGCGGATACGAGCGGCCTGACCCTGATAGATACCGCACTTGTCGGGAGTAGTAGCAGGAACGATTTCGACACCAAGGATCTTCCAACCTTCAGGAACTTGGCTACCGGTAACGTAACCAACCATTACAGCATAGTCTTCCTTGTTCCAGTTGAGACCTTCGTCAGAGAACGTACCACCACTGTTGGGGTTGTAAGCAACGAGACCATAAGTGTAGGACGAGCTGTCGCGGATGATACCGTGGTCACGAGCCCAAACACCGTGAGTGTGTTCAACACCGTTTCCTGCAACATTCCAGTTGACATTGTAGCGGATGGTGTCGAAAGTAGCGGTATCGCCATAGACGTGGTTAGGACGATAGCTGGAGGTCATATCGCTATAGAAATAGTGTGCACCGGTGTTAGCTGTAGGCAGGGCACCATAGGTCGAAGCGGGAGTATGCGAAGGATTGCCGAGGAACCAATAGGAGGTACCGTGCGAACCAACCCAGAGGTCGGATGATCTTCCAACGGCAGCGCTATCATACCAGCCGAGGGGGTCGATAACAGAAGCACGGACGATGATAGGATTGGTCTCAACAGTGGGGATGGTGTGGCTTGCAACCATGCTTGCAGTGGTATTGTCGGCAGAATATGCCCAAACCTGACCGGTAACGTTGGTCTGTGTATTCTTACCATCGTTGACAAATTCGGTAGCCCAAACGACAGGAACCTGAAGGCCCTGAGGCATCATCTGATAGAAACCTTCGAAATAGTTCTGGTTCTTGAGGGTCAGCTGATTGTCGGGAGCATCGATAATTGTAAAGTCATCGAGTACCCAGAAGTATCCACCGTTCTGATCATCAGACTCGTCGACATAACGGATACGGATGGTAGCGTTGGCCTGATTACCAACCTCGACAGGAAGGGTAACTCTCTTCCAGCCGTTATAGTTAGAGTTGCCTGCCATATCAACGCCTCTTACGTTGAACTCCATCGAATACCAAGCACCATTGACCTGATAGTCAAAATAGCACTTATCCCAGTTGAATTTACGATAGAGCTGGTAGAAACGGGCAACAACAAGGGGGTGACCCGTGGTGTTGATGTTGAACTGGATGTAAGCATCCTGTCCACCACCTGCGTCAGAAAAACCGCCCCAGCCGGTGTAGTTGTCGATCATCGACATGAGCATGAAACCATCGTTAGGAGTGGTATTCTCAACGAATCTTGTGAAAGCCCACGACAGGTTACCACTCATAACAGGATAGTTGTTAGCTATGCTTGCAATGGTTGCGCTTGACGTATCGGCAATGCGACCCCACTGTGCGTAGGCATAGTTGTTGGTGTGAGCAGGGAGCGTCAGGGTTACGGTCTGGCCGTTGGAGAGCATCTGCTGCGAGGTTGTAGCAGCTGTAATGGTACCGGTGGTGTAAGGATCACCGTTTGCGAAGGTGCAGGAGAAGATAGGATCGTCGTCCTTTGTGAAGATCGAGCCGGTGTAGCCAGCAGAGGCAGAGATCTCCTCAGCCGTCGGAGCTACACGAACAGCCTTGTCGGTGGTCTTCCCAGCCACCGGATTGTTTGTCTGAGCGAAAGCAAAGCTTGCGCAGAGAGCAAAACTAAGAACCATTAATGTTTTTTTCATTGTAATTGAATTTTGATTAATAAAAATTTTCGTTTCAATCATTTACATAGTCTTCTTATATCCAGTATATTATATACCACCATACAAGAATTCTACAGTTCTACTATTTGGGTGCAAATTTAGGACAAAAAAAAATACTGACAAAATATTTAAGCATTTTTTTGTTTTTTTTCTGAGCACAACATACTAAAGAGGGCTTTTATAAGTTAAGTACAATAAAATTTGTAGACTACGACTTGCACCAATGAAACTAACGAGAATCCTCCCCCTGCTGCCAATTGCCATCGCCTTAGCCTCTTGCGGCGGCAGCAAAAGCCTGCCGTCAGAAAGCGACAGCCGCTACAGGCGCAAACCCATTGTGGAGACCACCGATGAACGACTGGCAAGGGAAGCCATGCTTATCGACGCCAAGATGATGCAGGAGACGGGTCGCGACAGCGAAGCCGAACAACAATACCGCAAGCTGCTGCAGACTGACCCCTCATGCCATGCCGCACAGTACGAACTGAGCCGCATCATGCTCGACAAAGGCATGATCGACAGCGCCATCGTTTATGCCAAGGCTGCCGCCGAAGGCGACAACGGCAACGTATGGTATCTGCTCAACCAGGCCAACCTCTATCACGTCAGCAACCAGCCCGAGCAGTGTGTACGAGTATGGGAAACCATCGTGCAGCGCAATCCCGACGTGCTCGAATACTACTACGAACTCAGCAACGCTTACCTTAAAATCAACAACACCAAGGGTGCCATCGACGCCCTGAACCGCGTGGAGAAGAAGGTCGGCGTGACCGAAACCGTGTCGCTGCAGAAAGCCAAGCTGTGGACCCACGCCGGCAACGAGGCCAAAGCCGTCCAGGAAATAGAGGCTCTGGTCAAGACCATGCCGCAAGAGAGCCGCTACAGGAGCATACTGGCCGAAACATACATGGCTGCAGGAAAATACGACAAGGCCAAAGAACATTACGACCGCATTCTCGCCTCAAACCCCGACGACGAATACATCCACATTTCGCTCGCCGAATACTACAAAGCCGCCAAAAAACCCCGCGAAGCATACGAAGAGCTGCGAATAGCGATGGGTCAGCACAACCTGTCGACAGCCAACAAGATACACATCGTGACAAACTTCTACACGACCGAGGAATTCTATGGCATCTATTCGCAATACGCTTTCGACCTTGTCGAGACCGCCCTGCGCGGGAGCGACGACAGCATTAGCTATGCAGCCCTGTATGGCGACATACTGATGCGGCAGAAAAAATACGAAGAGGCTACAAAGCAATTCACTCTCTACCTGACCCGCGACAGCAGCAAATACTACATCTGGGAGGCCCTTCTGGTCGCCGAACTGTCCACTTACAAAGACACCGCACGCCTTGCCAGCGACGCCCGACGAGCAGCCGCCCTCTTTCCTCTGCACCCCCTGCCCTATTATATGCAGGCCGTCGTGGAACACGACAACGGGCGTTACGAGCATGCCATCGAACTGGCCAAACGCTGCGAGCAATTAGGATTCGACAAAGGGTACCTCGAGCCGGATACATATATGATGCTGGCAGACTGCTACAACCGTCTCAACGACACAGCTTGCTACGCCTACTACGAGCGCCTCCTGCAAATCTATCCCAACGACTTGCAAGCACTGAACAGCTACGCCTACCGCTTGGCTCTGGACGGCAACCACCTCGACAAAGCCGAACAGATGTCGAAGCAGACTCTCAAAGCGGAGCCCGACAACCATTACTTCCTCGACACCTACGCCTGGATTCTGCACCGTATGGGCAGAGACCGCGAAGCCATCACCTACATCGAAAAAGCCATGAAACGAGGCGAGCCGTCGGACGAAGTCAACGAACATTGGAAGTCCATCAAATCAAGCCTCGAAAAAACTGTCAAGCCATGAGGAAAATCACCGCACTACTGCTGACCGCACTACTGCTGACCGCCGTCGGATGCCGCTCACACAGGCACCTCTTGAAGGGTCCCGTCAACGACAGCACATCCGTATCTGCCACACAGGAACCGAAACCCCGTCCGATAAGGCTTGACACCATACAGAACGTCTCCTACACACACTACAGCGCCAACTTCAGCTGTACCGTCGAAGGCATCACCGTGAACGGACAGCTGCGCATCACGCACGACAGCGTTGTCTGGATAAGCCTGAACAAGATTGTCGAGCTGGGCCGGCTGATGCTGACCCCTACGCGCGTGCAGGCATACAGCAAGATGATGAACAAGCACTTTGACGGCAGCTACGACGACCTGCGCCAGCGCTGGGGCGTCGACATCGATTTCGCCACTTTGGAAGCCCTGCTTACCGGCAACTGCCCGCCGCGCTGCTCTAAAGCCAAGGAGCCACAGCGCAACGGGGATACGGTGACGCTATGGTACAGCCAAAAGAGCGGCACCTCGGCACCACAAAGGCAAATGACTCTCAAAAAAGACTTCCAGACCAAAAGACTGGCCGCCGTCAAATCGGAATCGCCATCCGTTGGACAGAAACTGAATGTGGAATACAGACGTCAGACCGACACAGGCGGACAAATGCTGCCATCGACAATAGGATTCAGCCTTAAAAGCAGACAGTTCAACACATCAACCGAGATAGAACTGGACAGAATCACACTCAACAGACCTCAGAGCTACCCATTCAACATCCCAAAGAAATCTAAAAAATTATAGAACGTACAATGAAAAAACTGACTTTCCTGCTATTCGTGGCTTTAGCCCTCCACTCGACCGCACAAAAAAGCATCCCCGCAACCGACACGGCCGAAGCCATCGTAAACAGATATATGGACTTGCTGAACATACGGTCGATACGAACCGACAGTATATTATATATGGAAACATATATATATTACCGCTCCACGCCGCACGACACGGCAATCCTGAAGCGTTGGTACCTCAATCCCAACAAGTTCCGCTGCGAACTATGGCATGGCGACACCCTGATTGAAGGCCTTTATTCCGACAGCAGAACGGTTTTCAAAGAGTTTTCGCGGAAAGTCAGCGACAAATGGGTGAATGTAACTGACGACCGCTTCTACACCATGCTTCGTGCCTACGAATTCCGCAGCCCAGTCTACAACTGGAAAGCAAACGGCTCAACGATGAAGTACGAAGGACGAGTGAAATTCCAACAAAACGATGTCTATCGTGTGCTGATGGAAACTCCTAACGTCTACAACCGACACCTGCTTTTCGAGCCAGAGAGCGGCCTGCTTTTCCTTATAGAGGAAACCAGCAAACACTCTGAATATACCAACCACGCTGCATACGAACACGCCGACTGGCACGCCTTCCACGAATACCAGCCCGTCGGCACCGTGCTGCTGCCCAGTGTGGAAAGTTACCAGATGGGCAACGACGTCCTGTTCTACTTCACGCATTTCGACTACATTCCCGTCAATATGGATTTTTTCACCAAAGACTGACACATACTCATGAGCATTTTTGACAACGAAGACGAATACTATATGCAGCAGGCCCTGCGCGAGGCCAAAGCCGCATACGACGAAGGCGAGATACCCATCGGTGCCGTCATCGTATGCAACGGCCAGATAATAGCCCGGGGCCATAACAACACCGAGCGGCTGCACGACGTCACAGCCCATGCCGAAATGGTGGCGTTCACGTCGGCTTCCGAAGCTCTCGGGAGCAAGTACCTGCCCGAATGCACGCTGTACGTCACCGTCGAGCCATGCCCCATGTGTGCCGGTGCTGCCGGATGGACTCAGATAGGAAGAATCGTATACGGGGCAAGCGACAGCAAACGGGGGTTCGAGCGGATAGGCCGCGCCATGCTGCACCCCAAAACCCAGGTGGAAAAAGGTGTGCTTGAAGAAGAATGCAGCGAACTGATGAAAAAATTCTTCAAAGAACTCAGATAAAACAAGACAGAAAACACAAAAAACACAATCATAATGAAACCAACACTATTAGTACTTGCTGCCGGAATGGGCAGCCGCTACGGCGGACTGAAACAGATGGACGGCGTAGGCCCCAACGGAGAAATCATCATGGACTACTCGATAACCGACGCCATACGTGCCGGATTCGGCAAAGTGGTCTTTGTCATCCGCCACAGCTTTGAGCAGGAATTCAAGGCAAAAATCAACGCCGAGCATTTCGGCAACAAAATCGAAGTGGAATATGTATTCCAGGAACTCGACATGCTGCCGGCCGGATTCAGCGTCCCCGAAGGCCGCGAAAAACCTTGGGGCACCAACCATGCCATCCTCATGGCAAAAGACGCCATCCATGAGCCCTTCGCAGTAATCAACGCCGACGACTTCTATGGCGCCGACGCCTTCAAGGTAATGGGAGAATATCTCCGCAACCTCGACGGACAGAAAGGCAAATACTGCATGGTCGGCTACCGCCTCGAGAACACCCTCTCCGAGAACGGAACCGTCAGCCGCGGCGTGTGCGAAGTCAACCCGGAAGGCTACCTTGTCGGCATGACCGAACGCACCAGCATAGGCCGCACCGCCAACGGCATCGAATACAAGGACGACGACGGGTCGATGCACCCGCTTCCTGCCGACGCAACGGTGTCGATGAACCTTTTCGGATTCACGCCCGACTACTTTGTGGAGAGCGAGAAACTCTTTGTCGAGTTTCTGAAAACCCGCGGTACAGAGATGAAGTCGGAATACTACATCCCCTTTGCCGTCAACACTTTCCTCGCCAGCGGATACGCCACTATGCGCGTGCTGAAGACCACGGCACAATGGTTCGGCGTAACCTACAAGGAAGACCGCCCGATGGTGGTCGACCGTCTGAAGAAACTGCATGAACAGGGAGTTTATTGATTCTTTCCGCCGCCAGCGGGGGAACGTTTTTCCCCACTGGCGATTGATTTTCATCTCCCCGCCTGAGGCGGAAATCTTGGAAATCTTGGAAATTCTAAGACGTTGTACACCACGGCAAATCCTGGAAATCGAATAAAATCTTGGAAATAATCTTTCCGACAAAGTCGGAAAGGCTGACTCGGTATTTGTTAAATTCGCACAATTGCTCATTGCATTTTCTTTATTCATTATGTATTCGCAGGCATACCACGCCGTTTATAAAAATAATAATTAGAGGTGTCGATATATTATTCTTAATTAATGCTTAACACAAGAGGAAGGCTAATATGAGCATATCTTTTGAGGAACATCTTAATGGATTGTCGTACCAAATCCGAGGTGCAGCGATGGAGGTATATAACTATTTCGGGCCTGGATTGCTGGAATCCATCTATGAGAAAGCACTGGTTGCCGAATTGAGATTGCGCAACATCAAAGTGCAATCGCAAATCCCAATCCAAGTAGTATACAAAGGGATAGTTGTCGGTAACGACCTGAGGATAGACCTGTTGGTTGAGGACACAATCATCTTAGAACTGAAATCCGTCACAGAGCTCTCATCTATAAACTACAAACAGCTGCGCACCTATCTTAAGCTGACCAACAAACCTTTGGGCTGGCTGATAAACTTCAACGAGGACGACTTTGCGAAAGGAATGATAAAAGTCCCCAACCGTTATTTCAATCCTTAAGCTTCAAAGAAAAGACAAAGACGAACCTCAAAGACTCGAGCCGCACACAATTCCCGCTTGCGGGAATACGATTTCCAAGATTGAAAAAAGATTTCCAAGATTTGCCCGAACCCATCCAATGACAGAAAATAAAGATTTCCAAGATTTCCAAGATCTCGCGAAGCGGGAGAACTAAAATATTCCCGCTTGCGGGAATACGATTTCCAAGATTGAAAAAAAATTTCCAAGATTTGCCCGTGCCCATCCAATGACAGAGAATAAAGATTTCCAAGATTTCCAAGATCTCGCGAAGCGGGAGAACTAAAATATTCCCGCTTGCGGGAATAACTATTTCCAAGATTGAAAAAAAATTTCCAAGATTTGCCCGTGCCCATCCAATGACAGAAAATAAAGATTTCCAGGATTTCCAAGATCTCGCGAAGCGGGAAATTAAAATATTCCCGCTTGCGGGAATACGATTTCCAAGATTGAAAAAAAATTTCCAAGATTCGCCCGAACCCATCCGATGACAGAGAATAAAGATTTCCAGGATTTCCAAGATCTCGCGAAGCGGGAGAACTAAAATATTCCCGCGTTGCGGGAATACGATTTCCAAGATTAAAAAAGATTTCCAAGATTTGCCCGAGCCCATCCAATGACAGAGAATAAAGATTTCCAAGATCTCGCGAAGCGGGAAATTATCTTCGCGAAAGAACACGAAAACGAGGATACCGCGCGGTTGCTGCTAAGTGCGGCGCGGTATCCTTATATTGATATGGCGGCGGCAGTGCAGCAAATCGAGGGACGAAGGACGGCGCGGGAAAAATGGCCGTCACTTCTGCAATATGACAACTACCTCTACCCTCCCCGGCTGAACAGGGAACAGGCTTCGTCGGAGGCCACAGCCTTGCACAAAGCCGACATCTGCTTTCAGCGGCTCGGCAACCTTCGACAACAAGACGACGCCCCTTCCATGCCACTGCACATCGCCGACCTGACGGGCGGCATGGGCATAGACACCTTCGCCATGGCCGGATGGAGAGCCAAAGAGCCGCTGGAGATCGAAGTGGACTATGTAGAGCAAAACGCGGAACTATGCAGACTGGCTCAGAGCAATGCACTGGCGTTGGAACTAAAGAATGTCCACGTCCACTGTGGCGACAGCCTGGAATGGCTGCGACAACAGGACAAGTGCTTCGACCTGATATTTGTCGACCCCGCGCGGCGCGACACACACGGACGCAAAGTTGCAGCCTTCGAGGATTGCACACCTGACATACTGGCGCATCAGGAGCTGCTGTTCGCCAAGAGTAAAGAGATTCTGGTAAAAGCCTCGCCGATGATCGACATCACACTTGGCGCCTCGCAATTGCATAACGTCAGCGACATCTATATCGTAGCCGTACAAGGCGAATGCAAGGAGGTGCTGTTCCGTTGCGGAAAGTCTGAAGGTGAGCCTACTATTCGCTGCCATCACCTGCACCACGGCATGGTGGACAGCTTCGCCTTCACGCGAGAGAGCGAGGCCCAGGCCCATGCCACATACAGCAGCGAGATGAAGAAATATCTCTACGAACCCAATGCCGCACTGATGAAAGCCGGACCGTTCAAGATGCTGAGCCAGACGGAGAAAGTGGACAAACTGTCGCGCAACACCCATCTCTACACGAGCGACAGCCTCATACAGCACTTCCCCGGCCGCACCTTCTGCGTCCTGACGGAAATCAAGCCAACCCGCAAAGAGGTGCAGAGATGGATTCCCGACGGCAAGGCCCATGTGGTTACGCGCAACTACCCCATGGCAGCCGCCGAGCTGCAACGCCAGCTGGATCTGAAAGAGGGCGGTGACCTCTTCGTCATAGCCACCACCGTTGGCACCCGAAAATGCAGTTTCGTCTGCTGTCTTCCGAAAAATTATCAACATTTTTTGGAAGAAATCAACAAATAAATTTGGTCAGTTTCAAAATAGTACGTAATTTTGCACTCTCTAAAAATGTTGTCAGAAGAGATGATTACCCGTTCAATACCTTCTGCTTCAGATGGATAGGTGTGCAGTAAGGTTATCCGTCAGCCGTATTGCAAACCAGGAAATCAGAGAAAAAAACAAGGAATCGGGCACTGCAGAGATGCAGTGTCGAAAAAAAATTTAAGAACATCATCGTAAAAATTAAAATGAGTACATTAAGCTACAAAACCGTATCGGCCAACAAGAACACCGTAAAGAAAGAATGGGTTCTTGTCGATGCAGAAAACCAGACCGTTGGACGTCTGGCAACCCGCGTTGCCAACATCCTGAGAGGCAAGACCAAACCTTGCTTCACTCCGCACGTTGATTGCGGCGACAATGTTATCATCATTAATGCAGAGAAAGTCGTTTTCACGGGTAAGAAAATGACCGACAAGATTTATCAGCGCTATACCGGATATCCCGGTGGCCAGCGTGAGACCACCCCTGCCAAGTTGCTGAACAGCCATCCCGAACGCATTCTGGAACACGCCATCCGCGGCATGCTTCCGAAGAACAGACTGGGAGCAGCCCTCTACCGCAACCTGTACATCTATGTAGGCAGCGAGCATCCTCATCAGGCGCAGAACCCAAAAGTCATCAACATTAACGATATAAGATAATAGCAATGGAGCAAGTAATCAACACTATAGGTAGAAGAAAGACCGCTGTTGCACGTATTTACATGAAACCCGGCAGCGGAAAAATCACCGTAAACAACAGAGACTATAAGGAATATTTCCCCACAGGTCCGCTTCAGTTCATCGTAAACCAGGCATTCCAGATTGTCGATGCAGAAGGCAAATGGGATGTGAAGGCTAATCTCGATGGCGGTGGAATCACCGGACAAGCCGAGGCACTGAGAATGGCCATCGCTCGCGCACTTTGCGAGAACAACGCCGAAGACCGCCCCGCTCTGAAGTCAAAGAGCCTGCTTATGCGTGACCCCCGTATGGTTGAACGTAAGAAACCCGGTCAGCCCAAAGCACGCAAACGCTTCCAGTTCAGCAAACGTTAACAGTGGAAGTGCGGTTGTGGATGCCTACCCTTCAGAAAGGCTGAAACAACCATCATATACGATTATAAACAGTTTAGCATCCAAATTGCTGAGACTCTGCCCCGTTGCCAGTCCGGTGGCATAAGATCGCCGGAAAACCGGGCCTGAAGGACTACTCGGCAATTGGTATAAAAGGAAAGTAAACAACAACAACAATGACAGAATTAAAATTCGAAGAATTGCTTGAAGCAGGTTGCCACTTTGGCCACCTCAAAAGAAAATGGAATCCTAAAATGGCTCCCTACATCTTCAAGGAGCACAACGGCATCCACGTTATTGACCTTCAGAAAACCATCGCAAAAGCCGAAGAGGCTGCTGCCGCTCTGAAACAGATCGCCCGTTCCGGCAAGAAAGTGCTTTTCGTCGCCACTAAGAAACAGGCCAAGGATGTCGTAGCCGAACTGGTGAAGGCTGTTGACATGCCCTTCGTCACCGAGCGTTGGCCTGGCGGAATGCTGACCAACTTCACCACCATCCGCAAGGCCGTCAAGAAAATGAACGCCCTTGACCAGATGATGCACGACAAGGATTTCAATAACATCTCGAAACGCGAGCGCCTCCAGGTGCAGCGCGAACGTGCCAAACTCGACAAGAACCTTGGCAGCATCGCCGACCTGACCCGTCTGCCCAGCGCCCTCTTTGTCATCGACATCAACAAGGAGCACATTGCCGTCGCAGAAGCCCGTCGTCTCAATATCCCCACTTTCGCTCTGGTCGACACCAACTGCAACCCCGACCTTATCGACTTCCCGATTCCTGCCAACGATGATGCATCGAAGTCGATTGCTGCCATCCTGAAATACATGGTCGAAGCCATCCAGGAAGGTCTGAACGAGCGCATGCTTGACAAGGAGAACAACGTAGCCGTCGAGGACGAGAACATCGACGAAGAGAACGAGAATGCTATTGACGAGCCCAAGGATGACACCCGCGAAGAGGGTCGTCCTCGCCGTCCGAGAAGAAAAAGCAATCCCACCAACAACCAATAATAATAGGAGTTAACACAACTATGGCAACAATCACTGCAAAACAGGTTAACGAGCTGCGCCAACTGACCGGCGTAGGAATGATGGACTGCAAGAAAGCCCTCGTGGAATGCGACGGCGATGTGCAGAAAGCCATCGAACTTCTCCGCCAGAAAGGTCAGAAAATGGCCGCAAAACGCGCCGACCGTGACGCCAACGAAGGTTGCGTACTTGCAAAAAGCATGGGCAACTATGGCGCCATCATCATGGTTAGCTGCGAAACCGACTTCGTAGCCACCAACGCCGGATTTGTCGACTTCACGAACTCCATTATCGACACCGCTATGGCTCAGCACCTCACCACCAAAGACGAGGTTCTGAAGATGGATCTGAACGGCGCAAGCGTTGCTGACGCCATCACCGACCAGATTGCAAAAATCGGTGAGAAAATCGAACTCGCACACTTCGAGACCCTCGAGGCCGAAAAAGTATATGCCTATGTACATCCCGGCAACCGTATGGCCAGCATCGTGGGTATGAACAAGAGCGGTTTCGACGAAGTGGGACACAACGTAGCTATGCAAGTTGTCGCTATGCGCCCCGTGGCCCTCGACGAACAGAGCGTGCCCCAGAGCGTTATCGACAGCGAGCTGAACGTCTACCGCGAAAAGACCAAAGAGGAACTCACCCTCAAGGCTGTTGAAGCCGCTCTGAAGAAAGCCGGCATCAACCCCGCACACGTCGACAGCGAAGACCACATCAATTCCAACATGGCAAAGGGCTGGATCACCGAAGAGCAGGCTAAGCAGGCTCGCGAGATCAAAGAAAAAGTCGCCGCTGAGACCGCTGCATCGCTGCCCGAAGGCAAAATCGAAGGCATCGCAAAAGGCCGCTTGAACAAGTATTTCCAGGAGAACACCCTGATGAACCAGGAATACATCATGGAAAGCAAAGTCAGCGTAAAAGACTTCATCGCCCGTACCGACAAAGAACTGAAATGCACCGGATTCAAACGCCTTGAACTTGGAGCATAAACAAATTTTGAATTTCGAAAGTTGAATTTCGGATTCTGATAACAGAAAGAGCGGTTGTGTTGTAATGCGCAACCGCTCTTTTTTCTGAGACAAACGATGGCAAAAAAACAGAAATACTATGTAGTCTGGCAAGGCAACCAGCCTGGCATTTACGACAACTGGAACGACTGTGAAAAGCAGATAAAAGGTGTCGCCGGAGCGAAATACAAATCGTACGAAAGCCGGACGCTGGCAGAGCAAGCCTTCCGCATCGGCCCGGAAATGGCCGCATCGGTAATAGAAAAACAAACCAAAGAAGAATCCATACTGATTACCGATGCCGAAGGCATGACGGTGGTACGTCCCGATGCCCAAGGGCCAAAGCCAATACTCGATGCCATAGCCGTCGACGCCGCATGCAGCGGCAACCCCGGCGTTATGGAATATCAAGGTGTGTACGTGGCAAGCCGCACACAGCTGTTCCACTTCAAAGCGCCTGTTGGAACAAACAACATAGGCGAGTTCCTTGCTATCGTCCACGGCTTGGCCTACCTGAAGAAGAACAATATGAACCAGATACTGTATTCCGACTCGGTCAACGCCATCAACTGGGTGCGGGCAAAGCAGTGCCGGACAAAACTGCCGCTGACACCAGATACACAGAAACTATATGAAATAATACACCGTGCCGAAGCTTGGCTGCACAACAATCACTACAGCACTCAAATTCTGAAATGGGACACCGACCGCTGGGGCGAGATTCCGGCAGATTTCGGAAGGAAGTAAACGGAGAACGGAGATGTGAGAACGGAGATGTGAGAACGGAGATGTGAGAACGGAGATGTGAGAACGGAGATGTGAGAACGGAGAACAACGACAAAAATGAGGGTCCTATGAACACGACAGACATGCACATACCATCCAACAAGGTTCGCGACATCGAACGCTACTTTCATCAGCAACTCGACCAGCAATACGGTCAGAACGAAGTGAAAGCCATGGTAGGCATAGTGTTCGAAGCCTTTCTTGGGTGGAACACGACAGCATTGCTGCTACACCGCGACGACACCGTCAACCAAAGCGACCTGCTGCGTTTCCACTGGGCTGTGGAAGACCTGAAGCAATGGCGACCAATACAACATATTGTAGGCTGGACCGAGTTCTACGGCTGCCGCATCGATGTTGACCAAAGCACGCTAATCCCACGTCCCGAGACAGAAGAGATAGTCGACTGGACAATAAAAAATAATTCAAATCTCACCTCTGCGACAACACCTTTCAAGGCTCTTGACCTATGCACCGGCAGCGGATGCATTGCCATCGCACTTGCAAAACATCTGCCACAATTGCAGGTGACTGCCATCGACATATCGGCCGAAGCATTATCCAAAGCGCGTCACAACGCAGCAATCAACAACGTCGAAATCGACTTCAGACAGGACGACATACTATCGCCTCAATTCACGTTAGAAGACAGTCGTTTCGATCTTATAATCAGCAATCCCCCATACGTGATGCTGAGCGAGAAAGAGACAATGAACCGCAACGTTCTCGACTGGGAACCGCACAGCGCCCTCTTCGTACCCGACGACGACCCGCTACGCTTCTACCGAACAATTGCACGGACAGCAGAAAAACACCTTAATGACAGTGGAATTGTCATAGTCGAAATCAACGAACAATTAGGACTCAAGACCGCAGAACTATTTGAGGAATATGGGTTCTACACAAAGGTTCATAGGGATTTCCGTGAACACGACAGAATGCTGACTGCGACAAAACACATAGAATAGCAAAAAAAATGGCAACAACACACCCTACCCTACAGTTTCATCCCCTTACGCTCAACGACAAACAGGATGCTCAAACCATCACACTCCGCTCTGGCCTTCGTAACTGCAACTTCAACTTTGCCAACCTGATAGGATGGAGTTTTCTTTTTGACACCACAGTGTGCCTGCTGGATGGCACTGTCATTTTCCGCTATCTCTTCGACCATCGCCAGCCAGCCTATTTCATCAACTCGACGACAATACCACAAAACGGGCTTATTGAAGCCCTTCGGGAAACAGAACAAGAAGGACTTATGCTCATAGCAGTCGAAGACCGATGGGCCAACGACCTGAAAGAGCGATATGGGGATGCCGTCACAGTTGAACCGTTGCGCAACAGCTACGATTACATCTACCTGCGCGAAGAGTTGGAGCAACTGAAAGGCAAAAACCTAAAGGCCAAGCGAAATCACGTCAACAAGTTTCTCAGCGAGCATCCGGGTTTCGAATTTCGCGAGCTTACGCCCGACCTCTTCGGCCAATGCCGGCTGCTGGAGCAACTTTGGCGCGACGAAATGCACCACGATAACCCTTGGTATGGCAACACCATTGAGAGCGAGCACAAAATGATCGAAACCATTTTCAGGCAGTGGAACGATTTGGACATGTACGGAGGCTCCATTTTTGTTGACGGCAAGATGATTGCCTTCAGCTTCGGCACCGCAGTGACTGAGGACACATTCGACACATGTGTCGAGAAAGCGGACCGTAGCATTGACGGTGCTTTCAACATAATCAACCAACAGATGGCAATCCACATGCCGCCGCAGTTCAAATACATCAACCGCGAAGAAGACATGGGACTCGAGGGGCTACGCAAATCAAAGCTATCATACCATCCCGAAATGTTGCTGAGCTATAATATCATTACTTTCGATAAGATATGAGCATTACACTGCACCGCATGACATCTGCCGACAGCAGAGAGACCATAGAATGGATTACACGTCAGTATGGGTTTGACCGCAACGAAGTTGCCTGGTGGGTTGAGAACCTGCACTTCAACTGGCCACTGAGCGTCAAGGCAACCGACAGCAACGGTACAACCATAGGGCTATTGAATATGAGTGACTACCGTATCGAGGAGGAGACTGAGGCCATAATCAGCGAACAACCCGAGTTGCTACAAAAACTAAATGCTCTACGCTACACTGCCGTTTTCTCGTTCATCGTCGCCGAGCCATACCGCCATACACCACTCAACCAGCAGATGATCATGGAAATATGGGAGGAGTTGAAAGCCAAGTACGACTTCGTCTTCGTACCGGTAATGCATCGCCTCAAGACGCACCAATACTGGAAGCGTCGAGGAGCCATCGAATTCTTCCGCGACCAACAATCGGTCTATTACATTATCCCTCTCAGCAGTAAAACGCCCTTGTTTTGAGTTCCGTGAAGACTTCTAAGTGATGATAGATAAAGCCTTACCGTTAACTTGAATGTCCTTGTATTGTAATAAAAGAACATTCGAATTGTTAAAAAATAAAAAATTTGCTTTTCGATTGTTTTTTTTTACATTTGCACATAAGAACAGTTCTTACAAAAACAAGGCAAAAGAAATATAATCAATCAATTATTAAAATTACAAATATGAAAACGTATGATACAAAACCAAGAATGTTGTTTTTTTAACATTCTTTTTTTTCATAAACAAAATGGGGAATGCACGAAGACTGCAACGAATAATACCCACTGAGACAATCCATTAATCCACGAATTCCCAAATACATACAATTATGCAAAAGCGCTTATTCTTATTTGTTACGTTTTTATGCTGTTTGTCGATTGAGCCTTTGCTCTCGCAGACAGAGTATCGTTATGTAAAAGGTGAAGACCCTGACACTGTCCAGAGCGATACAATTCCCGAAGTACCACCAAATTGGTTTATTGGCGGGTCGTGGTTAGAATGGGCAATTCAACAGAATGGAACAGGACATGGCTACGACCTAATGGGATTCGAATTAATGTGCGTTTATCACTTCAATGGTATCATTGCACGACAGTGCTATTCGGAAGACAGTTTGAACATTGTCGGTATAGCTTATGTTGGAGACGCATTGAACTGCAATGGACAAATAAATACGTTTGACGAATATTTGTATCTCTATGATGCGTTGCCCGACACTTTCCTGCTGCTAAACCGACAGCCCTGGCATCCTGACGACCCATCTACCACCGTGAAAGTAAGACGGATCGGTTTTAACGACGAATGCTCAAGAGAGGAACGCGAAATTTATTATTCAGAATTTCCGCTAAGGGAGTATTATTTTGACACAACATATACTGTCGTCGACTCCTTCTATGTCGGCTATTCACAATTTGGAGAATTTTATACCTACCCCGACGACATTAATCATTGGATAGGTGCCGGATGCATTCCGAGAGTGGAATGGAATGGCTTTTATTCTCCCTTACATGCAGACACTAACACTTTAGATCCGTCATGCACCTTCCCCCATACATTGTACAAGCTACACCTCAGATGTCTTAATCCCTTTCAGACCAACCATTTCCCGAACATGACAGCCAATGAATGGCGATGGCTTGAGTTGCCACATTTTGCATACATTTTCCCTCTCATCGGAACGAACGCCACTGTTGCCGACACCTTCTCATGCCACAATGTCGCTGATTTCCAAGCCGAAAAAACCGACAGCAATTGCGTACTCCTATTGTGGGGCATTGACTCTACACACACTTCCTGGGAAATAAGCTACGGGCCAGAAGGAACCACTCCTGAATCTGGACAAATTTCCGCCACCGAAGAAACCACGCTTCTATTATGCAACTTGGATACATGTACACGGTATGTAGCATACATCAGAGCTCTCTGCAACCACAACGACAGCATCTACTACACCGAATGGAGCGACAGCGTCAGCATTGCATTCTCATGCGACACTACAAGTCCCTCAGAACCTGAAAGAATAGAAACCCTTGCTGAGCTATATACACAGATCATTCCCAATCCCGCCTCGGACATCGTGACCATCGTTTCGCCCTACTCGTTGAAACATATTGAGATATACGATCTCAAAGGACACCGCATACACAGCGTCGAGTCCGACGGTCATTCGTCCGAATTATCGGTATCATCATTGGCATCAGGCACATATATTGTCGCCATACATTCCGATGGAGGCATGATTACACGCAAACTGGTTGTTTCGCACAACAAACAATAGCCTTAACTTCACAATTCAGGCTGTCTTCCATATTGAAACCAATTAACGAAAGACAAGCAGAACCAATGCCGAGCCTGCCAAGCCATAGTACATAGGGTCTGGAGGAAGGTGCAACATTCCGGCGGCAAGCATCACGACAGAACCGACTATCATGCTCGCAGTGACCGCACGGGCGTTGCAGCGTCCCGGCTTCCACAAGGCAATACTTAGCGGCAACAGCAATACCGCAGCACGCAAACCGAGCGAAAGGAATCCGAGGTCGTTGATGAAAGCGCCACGAACAAAATGAGCCAAGGCCACACCCATAGCAAGCAAAAGAAGGATGCTGAGGCGTGTCTGTGCAAGTTGCCCGAGCCGAGGATTTCGTCCAAGTAGAGACATGAGGTTGCCGTAGACATCACGCGTCATGATGGTAGCGGCACCAAGGACTAATCCGCTGCCACTGCCAAGGATATTGATAAGCAACGTACCGAGAGCTATACCTCCAAGCCACGAAGGAAGATGGGCAATGATAAATGCCGGGAAAGCCTGCAGAGAATTCTCAATTATGCCTATGCCTTCGGGCAGTGATGCTCCTGCCGCAGTCACGGCTTCGTATTCTGCCATGGTCACATAGTGTCCTCGCATATATATTCCCACCAGCGTACAGGCTGCACCTATCAGCGGGATTAGGGCGGCACAGAGCACAGCTCCGCGACGGGCTTTGGCTGTCGTAGCGGCAGACCAGATGGCTTGCGCATAAGTCTGCGTACACACCACGCCGAGTGTCAGCGACAGGCATCCTCCGAGGTCCTTCAGCGGTCCGCGGGCCAGTAGCGACCCATAGCGGCGATGGATGTCCTCAGCACTGCCGATATCGTTGATAGCGGCAATTTGCGGATTGGAATATACAGCATCAAGACCACTGCTGATACCATGCATTCCGCCAGCAAGCCGCCACACAGCGATGCCAGCCGCCAACGAACTGATGTAGAGGAGGACGAGTTTCACAATACCCCCTGCCCCAGCACTCCTGATGCCGCCAAAGAATACCAATGCAGCGATAAGCACAGCACCGATAACCAGGGCCATCCCCGTCGGGATACCGAACAGACTCGTAATCATAGCCGACGAAGAGAGAAGCTGCGACATGATACTGATGAAGATACCTATCAGAAACAAAATGGAGCCGACCGTCTCGGCACGACGGCCATACTGTTTACGCACAACTTCCATAACCGTCGTGCATCCGCTGCCACGAAGCGGCTTGGCATAGACCAATCCCAACAAGAGAGCACCCAGCGCCGCACCAATGGTGAACCACCAAGCCGAAAGGCCATAGGAGAAAGCCAACTGCGCTGTGCCGATGGTGCTTTGGCCACCGACGAGGGTGCCGAGAATGGCGCCACAGACCATCCAGCTGCCAGCCTTGCCACCGGTGGTGAACCCTTTGGCATCTTTCACTTTGCGTCCCGAGAGGACGCTCACCGCCACCAAGAGACTCACAGTAAGCACAATACCAACAATATGTACAGAAGTCAACATAGTCAATAAAGAGTAAAAAAGTTTGCAAAAGTACGAAAAAAAACTTTTTCGGATGCGAAGAAAAGCCTAAAAAGCAAGCGAGACCACACCCTTGGTGCAGTCTCGCTTCTTTTTTAAAGTAGAGCGTACAATCTTACTTGGCGTCGCGACCGGCACGGATGGCCTTGATATTGGTCTCGACAACCTCATCGCCCTTGCGACCGAAGATGGCCTTGATTGCCTTTTCGAGTTCCTCGAAAGCGATTTCAAGGTACGGGGCTGCAGCGCCGAGCAGCACCATGTTGCCACGGGCGTTGAGCTCTTTGGCGATGGCATTGGCGTTGAAGCATACCAGTTTGGGAAGTTTCTTCAGTTCGGCATAAACCTTCTCGATATCGGGATAGTTGGTGATGTTGACAAAGGGATCGCTGTTGGTGATGACAACGCCGTCGGGAGCCAGGAATGGCAGATAGCGCAGGGCCTCCATAGGCTCCGAGCTGAGGATGATGTCGGCTTTGCCTTCGGGGATGACATCAGCGAAGATAGGCTCGCTGCTGACGCGGAGGTGGCTGAACACCGAGCCACCGCGCTGCGACATACCGTGGATTTCACTTTGCTTGACGTTGAGGCCCAGGTTGAGGGCTGCATCGCTTATAATCTTGGCTACGGAGACGATACCGTCGCCGCCTACACCACAGAGAATTATATCTTTTTTCATTGTTGTTATCGTTTTCGTTATCGTTTTCGTTTATTATTTCTTAGCTGCAATGCGTTTCTTGTTTTCGACGATGCAGACGCGCTGCGGGATGATGACGCTGACACCGTTGTATGCGATTTCCTCTTCGAGGATCTTCACAAACTCGTCGTGGTTCTTCTTCAAAGGAACGATGGTGCGGATATGGTCGGGGTCGACGCCAAGGCCCTTGCAGATGTTGAAGAGCTTCTGGTTTGCGCTCGAGGGCTGTCCGCCGGTCATTGCCGTGATGTCGTTGTCAAGAATCATGATGATGACGTTAGCCTTCTCGTTGACGCAGTCGAGCAGACCGGTCATACCGCTGTGGCCAAACGTACCGTCGCCGATGACGCCGATGGCGGGGAAGATACCCATTTCCGAAGCACCTTTGGCCATCGTTACCGAAGCGCCCATGCAGACAGTCGTGTTGATAGCACCCATATTGAAACCGAGGGTGTAGCATCCGATGTCGCCGAATACGCGACCGTTAGGATACTTCTTCATCACATCGATGACGGCCTCATAGCTGTCGATGTGGGGGCAGCCGACGCAGAGGGCCGGCGGACGGTTGGTGACCACCTCGGGCACAGCGGGACCGTTGGCAACCTTCATGCCCAGGGCTTTAGCAACCTTTTCGGCGTTCAGCTCACCATCGCGACGAATGGTCTCGTCCAGACGTCCGTGAACGGGCTTGCCTTTGCCAAGGAATCCCTTGATGTGCTCTTCGACGAAGGGCTGGCCATCTTCGAGAACGAGAATCTCGTCGACCTCGTCATACAGCTTGTTGAGCATATTGAACGGCAGCGGATACTGGGTGATTTTGACCACCGGGTAGGGGCACTTGCCGCCGGGGAAGTTCTCTTGCAGGTAGTTGAAGGCGATGCCGGTGGTGATGATACCGCGGCTCTTGTCGGTGCCTTCGAAATATTTGTTGTAACCGCTCTCTTCGCTCGATTTGGTGAAAGCGGGCTGTTTGTCGATCAAATCACGGTACAGGCGCTTGGCGTTCACCGGCAGCAGGACGAAGCTCTTCGGATCGCTGGGGCTGGTCAGGGGGTTCTGCGGCAGCACGGGCTTGCGCTCGACGCCGGCGCGGCTGTGTGCCAGACGGGTGGGGATGCGATAGAGGACGGGGGTTCCGAGTTTTTCAGAGAGCTCATAGCCGAAGAAGACCATATCGTAGGCCTCCTGCTGGTTGGAAGGCTCGAGCATGGGTATCATAGCCCAGTGGCCATAGTAGCGGCTGTCCTGCTCGTCCTGCGACGAGAACATCGACGGGTCGTCAGCGACAACGATGATAACACCCTTGGTTCCGATGATAGCAGCATTCATGAAGGGGTCGCCACAGACGTTGAGACCCACGTGCTTCATGCAGGTCATGGCGCGTTTGCCGGCGTAGGCAACACCAATCGAGGCTTCGAGAGCCGTCTTTTCGTTGGCGCACCAGTTGGCGACAACACCTTGTTCCTTAGCCTGTTTTGATTTCATCACATACTCAGTAATCTGAGTCGAGGGGGTTCCGGGGTAGCTGTTGATGGCGCTACCGCCAGCATCTATAAAAGCTTGAGCGATAGCTTCATCGCCCAGCAGAAGCATTTTTGACATTTTGTGATATATTTAGTTATTAATTAATGAATTCAATTTTGCAAAAATACAAACATTTTGCGACGTGGACAAAAAATATTTATATTTTATTGATTTTTCATGGTTTGTACAATGAATTTCACTGTATCTTGCAATCGGGAAAACACATATTGGCAGCATACAACAAGCAGAAAATCGTACAATCGAAAGTCCGCCGATTTATTGTCGTTTTTCGTCGCCGCCCCTCCACATCGCAAAAAGTTACAATTTTGTCTCCAAAAATGTGCAAAAAGTTGCATTTTCACCCTTAAATATCTTGCAAAAAGATGTAAAATTACGCTCAAAAATCCAGCAGAAAGTTGCAAATTTACCATAAGTAAAGTTGTAAAAAGTTACAAAAAAAATTTTGTATGTATAAATATTTTGTATCTTTGCATCAATAAAAAACGCCCGAACACTATGTATCAAAGAAAAGTAATTCAACAGCTTAACTTATGGAAAAACAACACCAAAAAGTGTGCCGTACTGTTAAACGGGGCACGGCAAGTCGGGAAAACGACATGCGTCAGGATGTTCGCAAAGGAAAACTACCCCCACTTTGTAGAAATAAATTTCCTGAAAAATCCCGATGCCAAGAAAGCTTTTGAAGGCACACTCGATACGCGCTCCATAATCCTAAGTCTTTCCGCAATGGGCTTTGGCCCTTTTGTAGAAGGTAAAACATTGGTTTTCTTTGACGAAGTCCAAGAATGCTCCAAAGCCAGGACAGCGATCAAGTTTTTGGTGGAAGAGGCAAAATACGACTATATCGAATCCGGTTCTCTGCTGGGCATAAACTACAAAGACATTCCTTCGTACCCCGTCGGATTTGAAGAGGAAATAATGGTATACCCCATGGACTTCGAAGAATTTTTGTGGGCAAAAGGTATAAGCGGCGAAATACTGGAACTTTTGCGCGACTGCCACGACAACGTCAAACCCGTGCCACAAGTGATCCACGAGCAGGTCAGCCGCTATTGGCGAGAGTACTTGGTCGTCGGCGGAATGCCGGATGTCGTATGGGCTTTTTTTAATCAAAACGACTTCAGACTGGTTGTAAAAAAGCAACGCTCTATTCTGACAACATACAAGGCCGACATCGCCAAATATGCGGGCAAATACCGGTCGTCAGCACGTCAGGTACTCGATGCCATTCCCGCCGAGTTGGGCAAGCAGGACAAGCGTTTCGTCATGGCGAATCTGGAGAAGGGGGCCTCGCGTCGCAAATACGAAAACCCCACGCAATGGATTGTCGATGCAGGGTTGGCATATTATTCGTTCAACACCAAGGCATTCGAACTGCCGTTTGAAGCCACCGAAAACCGAAGTCTGTACAAACTTTATCTTGTTGACACTGGCCTGATGAGCAGTATGTTGCTGCATAATATACAAATGCAGGTAATGAACGGAGATATCGGCATAAACGAAGGTGCCCTGACAGAAAACCAGATTGCCTGTGTGTTTGCCTCGAAGGGTTTGCCGCTACATTACTATGACCACAAGAGCCGTCAGGAACTTGATTTCGTGCTGGCCAACAACGGCAAGATTGACATCGTCGAAGTAAAATCAGGCAACAACTACCACAAGCACGCCTCGCTTGATGCCGCCATAGAAAGATACGCAGGCTCGATAGGACGCAGTATCGTTTTTGCGCCTTGCAACGTTGAGCGAAGCGAAAATGTCACATATCTGCCGCTGTATATGTCAGTCTTCTTCTGACATTGTAGCAACGAACAAATTGCCTACAAGCAAGGTCACCCTTTTATCTGCACCTGGTAGCCTTCGTCGATGATGGGCTTGAGGAGGGCACGCATCTCGTCGGGAGTAACCTTGCTGAGGTTTTGTGCCGGCGTGGGGCGGTCGATAGTGTAGGCCATCACCTCGCGCGGATGCAGCGTGCGGATGATGTCGAGCATCGGAAGCACGACCTCCGGTTTTGAGGAATCAAACTCGGGGCTACGGAGCAGACACCACTGAAGGATAAAGTTGCCCTCGAACTGCTTCAAGGCCTCGACGACACGCTGCACGTCGTAGCCCGGCGCGGGATTGTTGATTTTGGCAACCAGTTCATTTGTGGGCGCATCGATTTTCATGATAGGATTGTCGACCTTGCTCACTGCAGCAAAGACCTCGGGGATGTGTACACGCGTGGCGTTGCTAAGGACAGAGACCTTTGCAGAGGCGGCATAGCGGTCGCGCAGGGCCAAGGTATCGTCGATAATCTGCGGAAATTCAGGATTCAGCGTCGGCTCGCCGTCGCCGCTGAAGGTGATGGAGTCGACCTTGACGCCGTCGGCATAGAGGTCTTGGAGTTTGTTACTGAGGTCGTGGCGCACTTTTTCGGCCGACGGGAGTTTGGTGTCGTTGCGGCCGTCGCGGTTCCATCCGCATTCGCAGTATATGCAGTCAAAATTGCAGAATTTCCCTTTTTCGGGCAAAAGGTTGATACCGAGCGACGTCCCAAGACGACGGCTAAATATGGGTCCAAAGACGGTTTCTTCTCTTAGCATTGTTTTTAAGTATTGATAAAAAAATAAGGTAAAATGATGTTTGATTTTTCTGCTATATTTTTGATGTATTTTATTGATTTTTAACATTTTAATCAACAAATAACTGGAGAAATCTTCGTATCTTTGTAGTT
>Ga0256405_10002162_pt1 | contig 47227 bp, 35 predicted proteins | sample RumenRJG_02DNA_FD_189096 | JGI IMG/M metagenome (GOLD analysis project Ga0256405, IMG submission 189096) | Bovine rumen microbial communities from Lethbridge, Alberta, Canada - RJG_02 | ecosystem: Host-associated > Mammals > Digestive system > Stomach > Rumen | place: Canada: Alberta... | reverse complement strand
GCTTTCTTGTCTTCCATGACTACAAAGGTACATCCTTCCTCCGAATCTACCTCTATAGTCAAACATTTACATCATATCAGACACGGAAATTTGCAAGTGTCCCGAAAAAAGCCGGAGCGCGGGCTCCGGCTGTAAAAGTTCCTGTATGCAGGGATCAGAATGCGGCGATCAGTTCCTCGTTGGAGAAGGCGTCGGCACCGTAGCAGGTCTTCAGGTAGGCCAGACCGCCCTGGTAGTCTTCCTCGGTAAAGGAATCCGTGGCTTCCTTGGCGACGACGACGTCATATCCCAGGCAGAAAGCGTCTGCGGAGGTATGGCGGACGCACATATGGGCATGCAGACCGGTCATGATGACCGTTTTGACGCCGAGTTCCTTGAGCAGGATGTCCAGGTCCGTCTGGAAGAAGCCGCTGTAACGGCGTTTCGGGACGACGAAGTCTTTCTCGGAAAGATGCAGTTCCGGAATGACTTCTGCGCCTTTGGTGCCGGCGATGGCGTGGTCTCCCCAGATCTGGAGTTCTCGGTCGATGCCGGCGATGTGGGCATCGTTGCAGAAAATGACGGGAACGCCTGCCTTGCGGGCGGCATCCAGCAATTCGGCGGTAGCCGGAACAATGGCTTTTGCCCGGTCGCAGCCAAGGGCGCCGGTAACGAAGTCGTTGAGCATGTCAACGACCAGGATAGCGGGATTCTGAAGTTTGTCCATTTCTTTGTTTGAATTGAAAAACAAGTTTGCCTGGAGCAATGCAAGGTCCATGCCAATCCGTCCAAGCCTTATTTTGGGTGGCGCCGTTGCTTTTATTTGTATTAATATTTATATTTGGCTGTTTATCGATCTGTTATGAGAAAGTTTCTGTTCGCATGGCTCATGTTACTTTCCCTGGCCGCTGTTCCCGCTGCCGGGCAGGGGACGGCAGACTTGGGATCCGGCCAGGCGCCTTTGCTGTACCGGGGCAAGCTGGCCCGCCAGTATATCTACCGGTTCAACGGAAACCCTTATTGGGAGACCATCGCCTTCCATCAGGGAGATGTCCTGTTCAACGGCGTCCTCTATGAGAACCAGCCGCTGAATGTGGATGCTGTCGAGAAAGAGCTTGTCGTCCGTTGGAATGCGACCTATGTCGTTCCGGACCGGGAGCAAGTCTCCTGGTTTACGATGGACGGCCGTCTTTTCGTCAACCTGCAATACCAGGGCATCGCGGCCGAACCCGGTTATTATGAAGTCCTGCATGACGGAAAGTCGGCGGTCCTGTACCGGGTGGACAAATTCCCCCGGTCCGATGTCGGCAATCACAACGGTCGCACCATCGGTTACGAAGACCCGAATTATGACCAGGATGTCCTGGAGTATTTCCATTTCCGTCCTTCCTGGTGGATCCTGCAGGACGGGACGCTGACCCACTTGCGCAACCGGAAAGCCCTGGTCAAGTTCTTCGGAAAAGAAGGGAAGGCCGCCCGCAAGGGCCTTGCGCGGAATCTTCCGGACAACGAATACATCCGCCTGCTGATGGAGCGGCTGGAGGGGACAACACAGACGCATGTACTGACGGACGGCCTGGTCGCCTGGCATCCGGATGAGCGGGCGGACATCCTCGCGCCGACGGCCGGCATCGGCCCGGTCCGGGCTGCTTACACCGGTAGCCTGCCGGTCGGTTATTTCGATCCGGAGCGGACGGAATCGCAGGCCACGGCGGTCGATACTTCTTCCGTGGTTTTCCAATACCGGAACAAGGTTTACCACATCGGCGAGGACCGGCTGCGCCGTGGCGAGAAAGCCGTACTGACCGGCCGGGTGACGGACTTGGAAGAAGGTACGCCGCTCCAGGCCGTGACGATCTATGACTCGAATACGGAGACCTATACGACGACGGATGCGCAGGGACGTTTCCGGATATCTCTCCCGTATGGTGACAATGTGTTGAATTTCAGTGAATTTACGAAAGAGGACATCAATCTGAAGATCGTGGTCCACAGCAGCGGCACCCTGGATGTGTCGATGACCGAGCGGGTTACCCAACTCAACAGCGCCGTCATTTCCGCGGAGACCATGCGCAACCACCGTTCTGCCCAGATGGGCGTGGAGCGCGTTTCGATGAAGACCATCAACCGGATTCCCACCGCCTTCGGAGAAGGAGACCTGATCAAGGCCGTCCTGACCCTGCCGGGCGTCAAATCCGTGGGGGAGGCCTCTTCCGGCTTCAATGTCCGCGGCGGCTCCGCCGACCAGAACCTCATCCTGTTCGATGACATGACCCTTTGGAACCCGTCCCACCTGTTCGGCATCTTCTCCGCTTTCAATCCTTCGCTGGTCGACGGAGTGGAACTGTACAAGAGTTCCATTCCGGCGAATTACGGCGGACGCATTTCCTCCGTCATGGAAGTCTCCGCCAAGGAAGGTGACATGCAGGAGTTCAAAGGGTCCCTGGGCCTGGGCCTGCTGACCAGCCGCCTGCATCTGGAGGGCCCGCTGGTCAAGGACCGCACTTCTGTCATTTTCGGGGTGAGGAAGAGTTATTCCGACTGGATGCTGAAGCGGATCCCGAAGAAAGACAGCGGTTATGCCGGCGGTTCCGCCGATTTTGCCGACATCAATTTCGGCCTGACCCATAAATTGGGCGACAACGACAAACTCTCCCTGTATGCCTATGCATCGCAGGATGATTTCGCGTTCAGTCCCGATACGACTTTCCGCTATCACAACCTCAATGCTGCCCTCCGCTGGAGCCATACCGGCGAAAAGACGGACGTGCTGGTCAGCGCCGGCTATGACCGCTACGCCAACCGGCTGGACAATCTGGGCAGCGGGTACGACGGCTACCGGCTCCGGACTCTCATCAACGAAGTTTTCGCTAAGGCCGGCTTTACGCGCAAGACGGATGACCATACCTTGATTTACGGTCTCAACCTGACCGGCTACGGGCTGGACGGCGGTATTTTCGATCCGCTCGGAGAAACGTCCATCCAGGAGGCGGACAGGCTGGACCGGGAGTTGGGACTGGAAGCGGCCGCCTATGCCGGTGACACCTGGTCGCCGAATGAAAAACTGGCGCTGGACTACGGATTGCGGCTTTCCTCCTTCCTGACGGAAGGCAAGGCCTATGCTTTCCCGGAGATCCGCCTGTCCGGCAAGTATTCCCTGGCGGAAAAGATGACGGTCAAAGCCGGCATCAACTCGCTGAACCAGTACATCCACTTGATTTCCAATACGTCGGCCATCTCCCCGATGGATACCTGGAAACTCACGGACAAGGACATCCGTCCGACGACCGGGTTCCAGGCTGCGGCCGGTTTCTACTGGACGGTCCTGAACAACCAGCTGGACCTCTCGGTCGAGACGTATTGGAAGAGCATGTTCAACTACCTGGACTACAAGTCCGGCGCTGTCCTGACCATGAACCCGGAACTGGCCAAGGACCTTGTTCCGGTTACGGGGAAAGCCTATGGTGTCGAACTGATGGCGAAGAAGACCGTCGGCCGGCTGAACGGCTGGATTGCCTACACCTATTCCCGCACGCTCCTCCGCGAGAAAGAAGACCGGGGCGTCAACACCATCAACGGCGGCGCCTGGTATCCTGCTTCGTATGACAAACCGCATGATGTCAAAGTAGTTGCCAATTACGCCTTGACCCGCCGGTACAGTTTCTCCGTCAATGTGGACTATTCCACGGGCCGCCCGGTCACGGTGCCGGTCGGCCGTTACGTCTATGGCGGCGGATACCGTCTGGCTTTCTCCCAGCGCAATGCCAAGCGGATTCCGGATTATTTCCGGGTCGACCTGGCCGTCAACATCGATCCGGGCCACTACCTGCGCCGGCTGACCCACATGTCCTGGACGGTCGGCTGTTACAATGTCCTCGGACGGAAGAACGCTTATTCCGTCTATTATACGACGGACGGCGGCGTAAACGTGCAGGGATACATGGTATCCGTCTTTGCCGCCCCGATCCCGTACATCAACCTCAATCTCCTCTTCTGATGAAAAAGTTTGCAGCATATATCCTGGCCGGATGCATGGCCATGTCCTGCATCTATCCTTATGAAGCCGAACTGGACTCCATCGCGGGAACGCTCGTTGTCGAAGGAGACATCATCCTCGGAGATTACAGCTCCTTCACGGTGAGTTGGGCGACGTCCGTAGACGGTGTCCTCTTTAATGATACAGGCTTCGGTTTCGGCTATGGCTTCGGTAACATCTGGGTCGAAAACGAACATGGCGATGTCTTCCGCCAGGAGTACGTTCCGTACAGGGGACTGGCCGTCGACCTGCGCAACGCACCGGATGACTGCCGGTACCGCCTGCACATTTCCATCCCGCAGATGGACGTCGTCGAGACCTACAAGAATCTCCGGGATGGGAATGGCGGAAAGAATTACGTCTCTTCCTGGCGGGAACCCCAGAAGGCCCCTACGATCGATGCTATCACCTTTGAGTTCGCGCCGTCGGATAATCCCTACCTGCGCCGTCCGACCGGCAACGCCCGGATCAGCATGACGGCGCCGGACGGGGCCAGCCGCTATTTCCGCTGGGATTACGAGGAGGAGTGGCAGTTCCATGCGAATTACGATCCCCAGTTTGATTACGATTTCGAGAATGAAGAATATGTTTCGGTCATGCAGTTGCCGGGACCGAACTACTGGTGCTGGGCCAAAAGCTATTCGTCCCAAAGCCGGATCGCCATTGCCATCGGGGATGAAAAGAACAAGATCCATGAACATAAGTTCATGGAAATCAATACCGGAACCGGGAACCGGTTCCAGAAACGTTATTGTGTCCATGTTATCGCACGGGGGATTTCCGAGGAATGCTACCAGTACCTGCATACGCTGGAGATGAATTCCAATTCGACCGGCGACCTGTTCGCCCCGATCCCGAGCGAACTGCGCGGCAACATCATCTGCGAGGAGGATCCGGACGAACTGGTTCTGGGCTTCATCGAGGTCTCCCGGACTTCGGAGCTGCGGGCTTTCGTCCCCTACGGAAACGGCGTCTACCTCGATCGGGGAGACGGCCCTCTCGAGTCTCTTATTGCGGTCGATGCATCGAGGATCCCTCAATATTATGGATGGGGCTATCGTCCGGTTGTTATTGTTCCGACGGACAGGGGCGATTACATGGGATGGGCTCCGGACTATTGGATCGACTGCCGTGCCATGGGCGGTACGAACGTGAAACCTGATTATTGGGAGGATTAGCCATGAAGAGATACCTGTTGGTCCTGGCGTTTCTTGCCACCGTTTTCTCCGGCCGCGCGGCGGATATTGAGCGGATCTACCTGTCCACGGACAGGACCTGCTATGTGGCCGGCGACCTGGTCTGGTATTCCGCCTTCAGCCTCGGCGGGGCTTCGACCCGCAGCGGCAGCATCTATATCGAACTGTTCTCGACGGACGGCCGGGCGGCGCAAGGCAAGGCCGCCATGGTCCTGGGTCGCGGCTCCGGCGTCCTGACGCTTCCTGCATCCCTGCCGACCGGCAACTATCTGCTGTGCGCCTATTCTTCGCAGGATGATGCCCGGCAGGATATCCTGCAGGGCGGGAAACTGATTTCCGTCTTCAACGGTTTCTCCTCCTCCCGCGTGCGGAGCGGCGTGGTGATCGGTGAGCCGCAGGCTGCCCGTCCGGCTGCCACCGGCGGGGAAATCCGCCTGACGGCGGGCAGCGCCCGTCCGGGCGCCGAAATGTCCCTGGAGGTGGACAATGCCGGGGAACATGCCGTCTCCCTCAGCGTGTCGGTCTACCATGAGGACGCCCTGGTTCCTGCACAGGAAAAAGGCATCCGGGACGCCTGCGTCCGTGCCTCCCTGGAAGGGGCTGCGACGGAAGGCGATGTCATCCGTGCCCGCCTGGCCGGTCCGGACCGTCTTGCGGCACTCGGGCAGAATCCCTATGCCATCATTTCGTCGCCGGGCAGCGTGGAAGATGTCTATGCGACGCGGATCCGTGCGGACGGGACGATCCGTTACCATACCAACAATATCTACGGACACCGCGATCTCGTCTGCGAAGTCGGCGGCCTGAATGAGGACCTGGACTGCCACATCGAACTCGAACCGGAGTTCATCGGGCTGGCCTCGGCGGATATACCGGTCCTGACCCTCAGTCCTTCCTATGAACAGAGCCTGCTCGACCGCGTGGCCGCCATCCCGTCTTCCCGTTCGGCGGCAGCCGATACCCTGGTCGAATTCCTGCCCAAGCGTGAGACCCGGCTGTTCGCGGCGGACGATCCGGAATGCCACCGTTTCCACCTGGCAGATTATACCCGGATGAACACCTTGCACGAATGCATCATCGAATTCATCCCGGAACTCCGCTGGCGCCGTGAAGGCATCCAGGTCCTCAAACCCGGCTCCCGCAACGCGCTCGGGGGCTTCGTAACGGATGTCCTCGTCATGATCGACGGCGTTCCGGTCCTGGACCATGCCGCCGTCATCGAACTGGACGCCAACCTGCTCAGCGACATCCTGGTCTACCCGCGTTCCTATTCGCTGGGGGACCGCGTCTTCGATGCCGTGGTCAGTCTGGTGACGGCACAGCGCAACATCTCCGCCGTCAAGTTCCCGGATTCGGTCCGTATCCTGGATTTCGAAGGGACTTCCTATCCGCTGGCCTATACGAAGGCGCCGGCGGACGGAGAAAAAGATCTCCGCCAGACCGTTTTCTGGCATCCGGCCGTCTCCGTCAATGCCGGAGAAACGGCCCGGCTGCAAGTCCGTATGCCGTCTTATCCGGGCCGTTTCCGCGTCGTGGCGGAAGGGCTGGATGCGGAAGGCTATCCGGTCCGCCAGGAAACCACTTTCGAGGTCCGGTAGCGAAAAGCGTATAAAAGAACCGGCTGGCCCAGAGGGTCAGCCGGTTTCTTATGTACTTAAGTACGGATTAGATCTGCGGACCAGCCTTGACAAGGGCCTTGCCGGCCTTGTTGGATTCGTACTTCTTGAAGTTCTTGATGAAACGGCCAGCGAGGTCGAGGGCCTTCTTCTCCCATTCTGTAGCGTCAGCATAGGTGTCGCGAGGATCGAGGATGCCGGAATCGACGCCTTCGAGCTTGGTCGGGACGGTGAAGTTGAAGTAAGGGATGGTCTTGGTCGGAGCCTCGTCGATGCTGTGGTTGAGGATCGCGTCGATGATACCGCGGGTGTCACGGATGGAGATACGCTTGCCGGTACCGTTCCAGCCAGTGTTCACGAGGTAAGCCTTCGCACCGCTCTTCTTCATACGCTTGACAAGTTCCTCGGCGTACTTGGTCGGATGGAGCTCCAGGAAAGCCTGGCCGAAGCAAGCGGAGAAGGTCGGAGTCGGCTCGGTGATACCACGCTCGGTACCAGCGAGTTTGGCGGTGAAGCCGGAGAGGAAGTAGTATTTGGTCTGCTCGGCGTCGAGGATGGAAACCGGAGGAAGCACGCCGAATGCGTCGGCGGACAGGAAGATCACCTGCTTGGCAGCCGGTCCGTGGGAATCCGGGCGGACGATGTTGTTGATGTGGTAGATCGGGTAGGAGACGCGGGTGTTCTCGGTCACGCTCTTGTCATTGAAGTCAATCTTGCCTTCGGCGTCGACGGTGACGTTCTCGAGGAGGGCGTCGCGGCGGATGGCGTTGTAGATATCCGGCTCGGATTCTTTGTCGAGCTTGATGACCTTGGCGTAGCAGCCGCCTTCGAAGTTGAAGACGCCCTTGTTGTCCCAGCCGTGCTCGTCGTCACCGATGAGGAGACGCTTCGGGTCGGTGGAAAGGGTGGTCTTGCCGGTGCCGGAGAGACCGAAGAAGATGGCGGTGTTCTCGCCGTTCATGTCGGTGTTGGCGGAGCAGTGCATCGCGGCGATGCCCTTCAGCGGAAGGTAGTAGTTCATCATGGAGAACATACCCTTCTTCATCTCACCGCCGTACCAGGTGTTGAGGATGACCTGCTCGCGGGAAGTGACGTTGAAAGCGACGCAGGTTTCGCTGCGCAGACCGAGTTCGGCATAGTTGTCAACCTTGGCCTTGGCGGCGCAGTAGACGACGAAATCAGGCTCCTGGTCGAATTCCTTCTGGTTCTTCGGACGGATGAACATGTTGGTCACGAAGTGGGCCTGCCATGCGACTTCCATGATGAAGCGGACCTTCATGCGGGTGTCGGCGTGGGTGCCGCAGAAACCGTCGACAACGAAGAGGCGCTTGCCGCTGAGCTGCTTCTGGGCGAGTTTCTTGACGACTTTCCAGGTCTTTTCGCTCATCTTGTGGTTGTCATTGTGATAACCTTCGGTATCCCACCAGATCTCACCCGGAGCACCTTCCTTGGTGGTCTTGTCGTAAACGATGTACTTGTCTTTCGGGGAACGGCCGGTGTAAACACCCGTCATGACATTGATGGCACCCAGTTCCGTGACCTGGCCTTTGTCAAAGCCTTCCAGACCGGGTTTGGTTTCCTCGTTGTAGAGGACTTCGTAGGACGGATTGTAAAGGACTTCCTTCACACCTTTGATCCCGTACTTGCTCAAATCGAATTTCGGCATAATGTTATGTGTTTTTAAAAAGTTGATATTGCTTTTTCTGAATTCGCAAATTTACACAATTAAATTCATTACCTTTGCATATACGCTGCAAAATTTTTGCCATTTGCTTGCTAACTGTCAGGTTTAAAATGTTTTAGGATACAGAAAAGATGACGCCGGTCGAAGTTTTGAAGGAATTTTGGGGGTTTGAACGTTTCAGACCGATGCAGGAAGAAATCATCCGTTCCGCCCTGGACGGGCGCGACGTTCTGGCCATTCTTCCGACCGGCGGCGGCAAGTCCGTCTGTTTCCAGGTTCCGGTCCTGATGCGGGACGGAATGGCGGTGGTCGTGACTCCGCTCATCGCCCTGATGAAGGACCAGGTCCAGAACCTGTGCGACCGCGGCATCAAGGCGATCGCCGTCCATGCCGGCATGACCCGCCATGAGGTCGACCTGGCCCTGAACAATGCCGCCTACGGCGACTGCAAGTTCCTCTACGTCTCTCCGGAACGGCTCGGGACCGCCCTGTTCCAGTCTTACCTCCCGGTCATGGACATCAACTATCTGGTCATCGACGAGGCCCACTGCATCTCCCAGTGGGGCTATGATTTCCGGCCGGATTACCTGCAGATCGGCCGTCTGCGCACCCAGGTTGACGCGCCGGTCATCGCCCTGACGGCCACGGCGACGCCGCAGGTGGCCGAGGATATCATGGAACGCCTTGCCTTCCGCGAAAAGCTGCTGCTCAAGAGCGGTTTCGAACGGCCGAACATCAGTTACATCGTCCGCCGGGCCGAGGACAAGACCGGCCAGTTGCTGGACATCTGCCGCGGGGTGCCGGGCTCGGGCATCGTCTATGTCCGCAACCGCCGGAAGACCGAGGAGGTGGCCGCGTTCCTGGCCGCAGACGGCATCTCCGCTTCTTTCTATCATGCCGGACTGGGCCATGCCGACCGGGCGGCCCGTCAGGAGGCCTGGAAGCGCGGAGAAGTCCGGGTCATGGTCTGCACGAACGCCTTCGGCATGGGCATCGACAAGCCGGACGTCCGTTTCGTCGTGCACCTGGACCTGCCGGACGCGCCGGAAGCCTATTTCCAGGAAGCGGGACGTGCCGGCCGCGACGGACAGCCCTCCTATGCCGTCCAGCTCTGGAACGGCTCGGACGTCAGCCGGATCCGCCAGATCGAGCGGATCTCTTTCCCGTCGCTGGAATATGTCGAGGACATCTACCAGAAAGTCCATGCCTTTTTCGGCATCCCGTACGGGGCGGGGAAGGGCCGGCAACTGAAATTCAACCTGGAGGAGTTCTGCAAGCATTTCCGCCTGCAGCGCAACGAAGTCCATTATGCCCTCCGTTACCTGGAGCGGGAGGACCATTGGACCTGCTCGGAAGACATCGAGATCCCGACCCGGGTCATGATCCGGGCCAGCCGGGATGAACTCTACTCCGTCCGGCTGCCGGACGAGCGGCTGGAGCGCCTGCTCGAACTGCTGATGCGGCGGTGCGAAGGCATCTTCTCCCATCCGGTACGGATCGACGAGGAATGGTTCGCCGGCTCCCTGGGCGTCTCCGTGTCCCTGCTGCGTCAGCTTCTGTACAAACTGTCCCTGGAACACCTGATTGGCTATATCCCGCAGGACCGCTCCGATGTCCTGTTCCTGCACCACGAGCGCCTCGAGCCCGGCAATGTCGCCCTTTCGCCCAAGCGGTATCAGAAGCTGAAGGATGCCGCCCATGCCCGTGCGCAGGCCATGCTGGACTACGTCGCCGAGACCGACCGCTGCCGCTCCCGGTACCTGCTGGCGTATTTCGGCCAGACGGAGTCGGCTGACTGCGGCCGCTGCGACCTCTGCCGGGCCCGCTCGGCGGAGAAGAACGCACTCCGGGCCCGCCTCCGGAAGTGGATCGGGGCACGGAACGGTTCCTATTCCCTGGCGGATATCCGAGCCTGGTCCGATCTCCCGGAAGGACTTCCTGCCGATTGGGCGGAAATCTTGCGCCAGATGGTCGACGAGGGGCTCGTCCCGCCGCCGGAGGATTGACAAAGTCTTGTTTTTCCCGCAAATACGTATTAACTTTGGACAGAAACGCGTCTTCCCATGAAAAAGATTTTGCTCCTTGTCCTGTCCTTGTTTGCCGCGCTCGCGCTGTCCGCACAGACAGACTCGCTGCGGCTGGTCTATTCCGCCCGGGGGACCGTTACGGATCTCCGGACCGGCCGTCCGATCGAATCCGTGCATGTCTCCGTCCCGGAACGCCACTATGCGACGGTCACCAATGCCGACGGCGCCTTCACGATCAAGTCCGACGCTCCGCTCAAGGAAGTGGTCTTCTCCTATCTGGGCTACAAGACCCTGCGTCAGTCCGTCGGCAACGGCATCATGAAAGTCTACCTGGTCCCGGAAGCCTTCATGCTGGACGAGGCCATGGTCATCGACGGCGACCCGCGGGAAATCGTCAACGCCGCCGTCTCCCGCATCGCGGACAATTACGCCGCGGAACCGGAACTGCTCGAGTGCTTCTACCGGGAAACCATCCGCAAGAAACAGCGCTTTACCTATATTTCCGAAGCGGTCGCACGCATTTACAAGACCGGCTATGACCGGCATGTCAGCGCCGACCGCGCCGCCCTGGAAAAAAGCCGGGTCCTGCTGAGCCAGCGCCGCAGCGACACCTTGAGCATCAAGGTGATGGGCGGTCCGACCCAGGCGGTGACCCACGACCTGGTCAAGAACCCTGAACCCCTGCTGGCCCCGGAAGAACTGAAACTGTATGAATTCTCGATGGGCAATCCGGTCTATATCGACAGCCGGCCACAGTTCGTCATCCACATCCGTCCCGGGACCATCACGGACTATGCCCTTTATGAAGGCGACCTGTACATCGACCGGGAGACGCTGACCTTTACGCGCATGGAACTGTCCCTCGACATGACCGACTCGTTCAAGGCTGCCCGCATGATGCTGGTGCGCAAGCCGCTGGCCCTCCGTTTCACCCCGAAGGAACTTTCCATGGTGGTGACCTACCGGATGCAGGACGGCCGGAGCCGGCTGGAATACTTCCGGTCGACGATGCGTTTCAACTGCGACTGGAAGAAACGCCTGATCGCCACCAGTTATACGGCGGTCAACGAACTGGTCGTCACGAATCTCCGCCAGCCGGCCGTGCAGATTCCGCGTGCGGAGATGTTCCGTACGAGCGATATCCTCAACGACAAGGCCAAGGAGTTCCTGGATCCGGATTTCTGGAAGGATTACAACATCATCGAGCCCGACGAGACCCTCGAGCACGCCATCGACCGTCTCAAGAAACGGCGCTGATGCACAGGCCGTCGTAGGCGGGCTGCACATCGGAGCGGATGCCCCGCACCGCACACAGTTCCCGAAGGTCCCGGCAGAAGACTTCATGGACCGGGAACGTGTGGCTGAGGTGGGTGAGCCAGGTGTGCTTTGCACCGATCCGGTCCGCCAGTTCCAAGGCCTCGTCCAGGGAGAAATGCGAGTGGTGCGGCTTGTAGCCGACCGTATTGAGCGTGACGTGCTCCAGCCCCTGCAACTTGGCCAGTTCCGATTCCGGAAGCCGGCTCATGTCCGTGATATAGGCGATCTTGCCGAACCGGTAGCCGAGCACCGGCATCGTGTCGTGCCAGCCGCGGATCGGGATGATTTCGATCCCGTCTCCCCGCAATCCCTTTTCCCTACCGGTCGCCAGCGGATCTTCGACCCGTTCGGCTTCGTCCAGGATTTCGCCGGTAAGGGTCAGGCTGCCGTCCGGAAGGCGGTAGCGGTAGCCGGTGTCATGGACCCAGACCAGTTCCCGGGGCTCCCGTTCGGGATAGATGACGAACGGCTGCTGGTCAATCAGATGGACATGCCATTCCGGCGCTCCGGGGTATTTCTCTTCGGCAAACGCGTAGCCGTATTCGCGGCGGAGGGTATCGAGCACTTTCCGTTCGCAGTAGATTTCCACGCAGCGGCGGTCGATGTAATTGAGCGAGCGCACGTCGTCCAGTCCGCCCGTATGGTCTTTGTGGTTGTGGGTCAGCAGGATGGCGTCCAGGTGGCTGAGCCCGGCCCGGAGCATCTGGCAGCGGAAATCCGGTCCGGCGTCGATGAGGATCTTCAGGCCGCCGTATTCCACATAGACCGAGGCGCGCAGCCGTTTGTCCCGGGGATCGGTGCTGCGGCACCGCTCGCAGGTGCAGCCGATGATCGGGATCCCCTGGGATGTCCCCGTTCCGAGAAATGTCAGTTTCGTATTCATCCGATGACGATGTCTTCCAAGGTGTTGATCCGCGCCGGGTCGAACGGCCGGCTGATGCGGATATAGTTGCCTGTGTAGCCGGCCATCATGCCGTCTTTCTCCGAGGACTCCCACAACACCCGTTCCGGCAGGCCCTTGTTTTCGGCGACGAACGCGGCATGCAACCGGTCGCACAACGCTTCCAGGCGGGCGACGCGGTCGTTCTTGACGGCTTCGGGCACCTGGTCGGGCATGGTGGCGGCCCGGGTCCCGGGACGCTTCGAATACGGGAAGATATGGATGAAGGCCGGGCGGATGCGCTGCTCCAGGAACCGGTAGGTATCCATGAACATGTCCTCTGTCTCGCCCGGGAGTCCGACGATCACGTCGATGCCGAAAAACACTTTCGGCCGGCCCGGTGCTTCCATTTTCGACCGGATGTAGTCGATCCGGGATGCGAACAGGGCGGTATCGTATTTCCGCCCGACTTTCTGCAGGAGGACATCGTTGCCGACCTGGAGCGGGATGTGGAAATGGGGCAGGAACTTCGTGCCGGAGGCGATCCAGTCGACGATTTCTTCCGTGATGAGATTCGGCTCGATGGAAGAAATCCGGTAGCGGTCGATGCCCTCGACGGCGTCAAGGGCCTTGAGCAGGTCGAGGAAGGATTCGCCGGTCGTCCGCCCGAAATCGCCGGTGTTGACGCCGGTCAGCACGATTTCCCGCACGCCGGCGGCCGCGATCTGTTCCGCCTGACGGACCAGTTGGCAGACCGGGATGTTGCGGCTCTCACCCCGGGCATAGGGAACGGTGCAGTATGCACAGAAATTGTTGCAGCCGTCCTGGACCTTGAGGAAAGAACGGGTTCGTTCCCCGGTCGAGTATGCCGGCATGGTCGCGCCGGAGATGTCCTTGTATTCCTGGGCCATGCTGCGCTCCTTGTAGGACTGGTCGGTGGTCACTTCCGCGCCGCCGAGCAGGGCCAGGGTGTCCGGTACGACCCGGGATTTCTCCTTGGCGCCGAAGACGAGGCGGACGCCGTCCAGGGCGGCGACTTCGTCCCGTTTCAACTCGGCGTAGCAGCCGGTGACGATGATGGCGGCACCGGGGGAGGTCCGGTGGCATTTGCGGATGATGTTCCGGCATTTTCCGTCGGATGTATGGGTCACGCTGCAGGTGTTGACGAGATAGACGTCGGCGTCGGAGCGGTTCCACGGAATCACCTCGAGGCCGGCCGCCTTGAACCCGCGTTCATAGGTGGAGGTTTCTGCGTAGTTGAGCTTGCAGCCCAGGGTCAGGAAGGCGATTTTCATGCTTGGGCGAGGATCAGGAAAACGCAGGGACGTTTTCCGATAAGGGGTTTCTGTTTCTTCCATGCGGCGACGGTCCGGGTGCGGATGAAGGCGTCGGGCAGGGTCAGGTCGGCGGCGATGCAGACCTGCGTCCGGTCGGCGCAGACCGTGAGGATGTCCGCCAGGAGGGCGTCGTTGCGATACGGCGTCTCGATCAGGATCTGGGTCTCCCGTTCGGCGGCGGAGCGCTTCTCGAGCGCCTTGAGGGCTTTGCGGCGTTCCTCCGGTTTGACGGGGATGTAGCCGCAGAAGGCGAAACGCTGGCCGTTCATGCCGGAGCCCATCAGGGCCAGCATCAGCGACGACGGGCCGGTAAAGGGGACAACTTCGATGTCATGGCGGTGGCAGAGGGCGACCAGCAGGGCGCCGGGATCGGCGACGGCCGGCAGGCCGGCTTCGGAGAGCAGTCCGACGTCGGTCCCGTCCGCGAACAGGGACAGGAAGTCTTCGATAGCGGCCGGATCGGTATGTTCATTCAGTTCCCGGAAGGTAAGTTCTCCGACATGGCCCCGCCAGCCGGCGGCGGACAGGAAACGGCGCGCCGTGCGCGTCTCCTCCACGACATAGGTGCGGAGCGTTGCGATCCGCTCCAGTACAGGGGCGGGCAGGACTTCGGCCGGGTCGTATTCGCCCAGCGGGGTCGGTATGAGATAGAGTTTTCCGTAGCTCATGGTCTATTCGTTTTCCGTCGGGATGGGTCCCGGAACCGGATCCGGGACGGAGGTGGTATCGGCCGGGGCGGCATCCACCTCGATCCGGATCCGTTTCCGGCCTGCCTGTCCGGTCTGTTCTTCCTGCATTTCCCGGCGCTTTTTCTTGCTGGAGAACAGTTCGCGCAGGAAGCGGCGGAACGAATCGTATTCCTTCTGGTATGTCAGGCCGACGCCGTTGCGCTGCAGGTTGTCCAGGTAATTGGTATACTGGTCCGCGGAGTGCGAGAACAGGTTCAGGCGGAAGGCGCCCGTGCGGTCCAGTTTGATTTCGATATCCAGGTCTCCGACGACTTCCTGGCCGGAAGAGGTCGTGTACTGGCGGTTGCCGATGGCGCCGTTGACGATGACCCGGTTGTTGAACAGTTCCGTGGACACGGCGACGTCGAACACATCGTTGCCGCTGGCATTCTGCTGGTAATCCAGTCCCAGGTCGATCGGGATGTCCAGTTTCTGCAGGATGTTGGACAGCTGGCTGGCCATGATTTCGGTCACGGTGCTGTTGAGCATGGTCGAGTTGTTGACGATGCCCGACGGCTCATCCGGCAGGAAACCGCCGGAAACCAGCAGGGACAGGAACTGTTTCTGGACCTTGTCTTCGGAGTTGAGTGCGTTTTCGACCCGGCCCTGCGTGGTCGGATCGAGGTCTGGGACATTGATGCTGAAGGCCACGCGCGGGTTGCGGAGCTTCTCCGTGACGTGGATGCCGCATTCGACCGTGCGGCGGTTGGCTACAGACGTCGTGTCCGCGATGAGGGTTCCGATCGATGCCTTCGTCTTGTAGAGGGCGTCGATGTCCAGGTCGCTTTCCATGATGTCGCCGTTGAAGCGGATGGAACTGCCGTCCTGGATCGTGAAGTCGCGCCGGGCCACGTTGAGGGCGGAGAAGTGGAAGAGTCCGTCCGTCAGGGTATAGTTGCCGTTGATGCTGAACAGGGACGTGCTCGGCCGGACTTCGACGTCGATCTGGCCGTTGCCGTGGCCGGAAAGCACGTTGCCGGCTTCCTTGTCAATCTCGAGCAGGGCCTGGACCGAGGCATTGGGCCGGACATGGAGCTTGATGGCGAAATCGCTGTGTTTCTTCTCCTTTTCGACCAGGGTGTTCATCAGCAGGTCATACGGGTCGATGTACAGGTCCCGGTCCGGTTCCTTGAAGACCAGCAGGTCCGAGGTGCCGGCGGATCCGGCGCCGCCCAGCGGGATGTGGAAACTGCCTTCCTTGGCCGTCTCGGCGTCCACTTCGAGCAGCAGGGCATCCAGCGGACCGGCGATGTCGACGTGGCCGGTCGCGAAGATGTGGCCGTAGAACGTCTCGTTTTCTTTCTCGGACAGGTCGAGGGCTTCCATGGCGGTCATGTCGATGTCCAGGTCGAGGTTCATGTCCTGGAACTGCTGCCAGCCGATCCGGCCGTTCAGCCGACCTTCGGCATTGTACCGGTCGCGCAGGCGGACGTTCTGGAATTCCAGGCCGCGGGAAGACAGCCGGACCGGTCCGTCGGCGATGTAGGGGACGTCGGTGTAGGCGACCCGCATCATGGCCTCTTCCAGGCGGAGATCCTCACTTTCCAGCGCAAGACCGGAGACCGGACCGGAGAAATCCACGCCGCCGGAGAGGTAACCGTCCATGTCGCTGAAAACGGAGGTCAGGAACGGCGCGGCCAGTCCCAGGTCGAGTTTGTCCAGCTGCAGGCGTCCGTCCGCCGTCTTTTCCTTCAGGGAGTAGAAGGCGTCCAGGTCCAGGTTGGCCGTACCGTTGTTGTCGTTGCGCACCCGGGCGTGGAATCCGTCCCTGCTGTCGTCCCAGCCGCCCTGGATCCGGAATCTGCCGAGCGGTTCGTCGGCGAAGACCAGGTCATTGACGGCCATGTCGAGCGACAGGTCGATCTTGTCGCCGACCGGCGAAATGAGCAGGCCCGTACCGGTCGCTTTTCCTTCCAGTGCGATACCCTGGCCCAGCAGGGCGGCAAACGGGCGGAGATCCAGATCCGTCATCGCAATATGCAGGGAATCCGGAACCGTCGGCGACCAGCCACCTTCCATCCGGATACTCTGGGGGCCGTTCTCGGCGACCAGGCCGGCCACTTCGATGCCCGGGCCGAGGATGTCGATGGACGTCCGCCGGATTGACCAGGCCTCCCCGTTGAGATACAGGCTGGACGGGAGGATTTCGGAGATCATCAGCAGGGAATCCTTTTCGGAGCGATCCAGCAGGGCGGAAGCATAGAACTCGCCCTTGTTGGTCGTCACCGTCTCGTTGTCATAGCGGAAACCGATGCCGATTTCGTCGTCGTCCGCCATCAGGACCAGGCGGTTGCCCCGTGTCAGGATAGGGGAGACGTTCAGTTCGTCGCCCGTGAGGACGGCGTTCAGGGCCCCGTCCGCATTGTCCAGCTGCAGTTCAACGCCTTTGAGGTATTTGTCCTTCAAGGCGATGCGGCGGGACTGGATGTCGCCGTCGATCATGCCCTCCGGGGAGATGGACAGGCGCAGGTCGGTGCTGTCCGCCAGATAGATGCCCGGTTTGATGAACGAGAGGATGTCCCGCGTGTCGTGGGTCTGGAAATGCAGGTCATACGATTGTCCGGCCCATTCTTTCTCCGGGGGACCGAGCAGGGAAGGCAGTTCCTTCCGGGACAGGTCCTGGAGGTCCTTGACGAAATCCGTGATGAACCGGCTGCCGACGTAGGTGCCTTCCGCGAAATCCGACTGGAGCCGGATGCGGTTGACATCGTCGTTGATATGGGAGGTGATGGAAATGTCGCCGACGTCATGGAAACCGTAGGCGTCGGTCAGTTCGACGTCGTAGATGTCGATCGTCCCGATCATGTCCCCGCCGTCGACACGGTTGAAATTGGCAGTGGTCCGCAGGCTCATCTGGGAGGTTCCGCGCTTGTCGATGTTCAGGGCGTTCAGGTCCGCGTACCCCAGATTGGCGTAGAACTGGTATACGGCGTTCCGGGTCTTCGGGGAAAGGGTGAAGATGCCCTGGAAGATGAAATTCAGGTTCGGGTCGTTGCAGATGATCCTGCCGTCGAAGGCGTCGCCCGTGTAGGAACCGACGGCGGCCAGTCCGGTGTAGTCATACCCCAGGGCGCTGAGCCGGTCGATGATCAGCGAATCGATCCGGACGGACGGGCCGTTGCCGGCCAGGGTCGCCTGGACCGACGTGTGCAGGTCCACGGGACCGAGGGCTTCGATGCCTGCGATCCGCCCGAGGTCCAGGGACCGGGTGCGGAGGCCGCCGCCGATCCGGATGGGACGGGATGCATCCAGGATGTCATGCAGGTTGAGGGAAGTGCTGAACGATCCGGCTCCGGAGGTGAAATCTCCCCGGACGTCCAGTTTGTTGATGGGACCGGAGGCTGTGCCGTTGAAGGTGAAACGCTCTCCCTTGGCGAACCGGTCCAGGCCGATGTGGGTGGACGGGGCCCAGCCCCGGATGAACCGCTCCAGTTCGGGGAGGGTGAAGTTCATGTCTTTCAACTGGAAATCCAACTGCATGTTCTGCGCGTCCGGAAGTCCGCGCAGCGTTCCGTTGACCTGCGCGGCCAGTCCGCTGTCGATGGTCCTGAACCGGAAGTTGCGGAAACGCAGGTCCCGCACGGGGCCTTCCACCTTGGCGTTCAGGTCGGCGATCAGGGACATGTCCTTCAGGGTCGGGGCGAAATAGCGGATCGTCCGCAGGTCCAGCCGGCTGTCGCGGATGCCGGCGTCGAGGCGGACCTCGTCGACGAAGTGGCTGAAGGATTCCATGCCGGCGTAGGTCATGTTGAATTCATCGAATTGCAGGTTGCTGTAGGCATCCTGGATGTGGAGGCCGCCGATGTGGGTCTGGCCGTCCCCGACGCGGACTTCGCCGCTCATGTTCCGGATATCCAGCCCGCTCTTCTCCCGGAAGGACAGTTTGTCGGCGATGCCTTCGACGACCTTCCCGTGCATCTTCAGTTTGCGGCCCTTGAGCCGGATGTCGCTGACATCCAGATCCGCCCAGTTGATGGCATCCGCCGGCACCCGCGAGGTGTCGGTGTAGTTGCGCAGGCGGAAACGGAAACCGTCGATCTCCACGCGGGCGGCGCGGAGGATTTCCTTGTCGTCCGGCTCTTTCTCCGCTTTCGGCTGGCCGGAAGAGGAGAAGATGCGTTTGATGTTGCTCATGTGTCCGGGTTCCGTGGTCATGACGAAATAGCCGTCTTCGACATAGACTTCGGACAGGTCGATGACACCGCTGCGGAGCAGGGTGGCGGGACGCAGGCGTACCGTGATGTAATGGGCGCGGGCGAACGTGTCCAGCGGCTGGAAAGCCGGGTCGTCCGGATTGGTGTAGGGAGCCCGGTCGACGATGGCGACGTCCTTCAGGACGACGGCGTCGAAGGGCCGTACATGGACTTTCCCGACCGTGATATCTCCCTGGATCTTGTCTCCGAGCATGCCGAGCACTTTCTGGATGGCCATCGTCTGCGCCTTCGGCGACTGCAGGACGAGGAGCACGGACAGCAGCAGCAACACGAGGATGCCGACAACCAGGGTAGATATCTTTAGAAAGCGTTTCATTGGAACCTACAAAATTAAGAATAAATTGCGGTTCTGCGTGCGCTAACGCAGATATTTTTGCTATCTTTGCAGCCCTAATAGCTCTTATTTATGGCAGATATCATTCTCGGAATCGAATCTTCATGCGATGACACCTCGGCTGCCGTCATCCGCGACGGTTTTCTGCTGTCGAACGTGATCGCGAGCCAGCAGGTGCACAAGGACTTCGGGGGCGTCGTGCCCGAACTGGCTTCCCGTGCCCATGAAGCGAACATCGTACCTGTTGTCAGCCAGGCTCTCGCCAAGGCCGGCGTCGCTCCGGGAGATCTGACGGCGATCGCTTTCACCCGCGGTCCCGGCCTGCTGGGATCCCTGCTGGTCGGCACGTCCTTCGCCAAGGCGCTCGGCGTCGCGCTGGACAAACCGATCATCATGGTCAACCATCTGCAGGGCCATATCCTCGCCAATTTCATCAAGCAGGAAGGCGCCGAGAACCGGCAGCCTGCCTTTCCGTACCTCTGTCTGCTGGTCTCCGGCGGCAATTCCCAGATCGTCCGGGTCGACAGCCCGCTCCAGTTCGAGATCCTCGGCCAGACCATCGACGACGCCGTCGGGGAGGCCTTCGACAAATGCTCCAAGATGATGGGCCTGGGCTATCCCGGCGGCCCGGTCATCGACCGGCTCGCCAAACTGGGCGATCCGGAGCGCTTCCATTTCGCCAAGCCCCATATCCCGGGGCTGGATTACAGTTTCAGCGGTGTGAAAACCTCGCTCCTGTACTTTGTCCGGGACGAGATGGCGAAGGATCCGGACTTCATGGAAAAGAACAAGGAAGACATCTGCGCCTCCTTCCAGAAGACCCTGATCGACATCCTGATGGACAAACTCATCAAAGCCGCCAAGCAGACCGGTATCCGCGAGATCACCATCGGCGGCGGCGTTTCCGCCAACAGCGGCCTCCGCGCCCGGATCGAAGACGAAGGCCGGCGCCGCCGCTGGAATACCTACCTGCCCGAATTCAAGTTTACGACCGACAACGCCGCGATGATCGCCATCGCCGGCTATTTCCATTACCTCGCCGGAGAGCGCACCCCGCTGGATGTCGCCCCGGTTTCCCGCATGTCAGATTTTTAGTATGAGAACCTTTGATATCACCTGTCCGATGGGCCGCGAGCCGCGCCTGGACGACATCCGCCGCAAGGCAGCCGAAGAACTGCGCCTGCGCCGCAACGCCGTCATCAATGTCATCGACCCCTCCAAATCCTACCAGCCGACCATGGCCGGAGCCGATGCGTTCTGCCGGATCGCCCACCGTTCCGTCGATGCGCGCGGGGATGTGAAGATGGTCTACCGCATCGAAGCGTACAAGTACTTCGAGTACAAGGAATATACCCTGGATCCCTACCAGGATGTCTCCGGAGCCGAGCCCGTCATCGTGGTCGGCGCCGGTCCCGCCGGCATGTTCGCCGCGCTGAAACTCCTGATGCTCGGCCTGCGTCCGGTCGTGCTGGAACGGGGCAAGGATGTCCATGCCCGCAAGACGGATATGGCCCGGCTCTCCCGGACGGGCGTCGTCAATCCCGACTCCAACTACTGCTACGGGGAAGGTGGTGCCGGCACCTTCTCGGACGGCAAGCTTTTCACCCGTTCCTCCAAGCGGGGCGACATCCGCGAGGTCCTGTACCAGTTCGTGGAATTCGGCGCCGACCGCTCCATCCTGATTGACGCGCATCCGCACATCGGGACGGACAAGCTGCCGAAGGTCGTCGAAAACATCCGGAAATGCATTGAATCCCACGGCGGCGAGTACCATTTCAACTCCCGCGTCGAAGATATCACCAAACTCAAGACGACCGGCCAGTTCAGCGTCAAGGCCGTCGATTCCAACGGAGCGAAACCCAAGAAGGTGACCTACAAGGCCTCCGCCGTGATCCTGGCGACCGGTCATTCCGCCCGCGACATCTATGAAATGATCCGGGACAAGGGACTGGACCTGGAAGCCAAGGGCTTCGCGATGGGCGTCCGTGTCGAGCATCCGCAGGCGCTGATCAACCGCATCCGTTACCGCGGCCAGTGGGAGCCCGGCATGCCTGCCGCCGAATACAACTTCGTCGAGCAGGTCGTCGCGCCCGGTCCGGACGGTGAACCGGTGGAACGGGGCGTCTTCTCCTTCTGCATGTGCCCGGGCGGCATCCTGGTCCCTTCCTCCACGGAAGAAAAGACCATCGTGCTCAACGGCATGTCGAACTCCTCCCGCAATTCCAAATGGGCCAATTCCGGCGTCGTGGTCTCCATCGAACCCGGTGACGAGCCCGAGCAGTACAAGGCCGCCGGCGCGTTTTCCCTGCTGGATTTCCAGCGGGACGTCGAACGGAAGATGTACGACTATGCCGTCTCCAAGGCAGCCAAGGGCGACAATCTGCTGAAGGCTCCGGCGCAGCGGATGGTCGATTTCTGCGAAGGCGAACTGTCCGAGGACCTGCCGGAGACTTCCTACCATCCGGGCGTCGTCTCCGCACCGCTCCATGAACTGCTGCCCGCCCATGTCGCCGAGCGGCTCCAGGAAGCCTTCCCGGCCGTCAACATGCACGGCATGCGGGGGTACTATACCAACGATGCCCTCCTGCTGGGCGTCGAATCCAGGACCTCTTCTCCGATCCGGATCGTCCGTGATCCGGAGACCTGGCAGTGCCCCGGCGCACAGGGTCTCTTCCCGGCCGGCGAAGGTGCCGGCTATGCCGGAGGCATCGTTTCATCCGCGCTGGATGGCATCAATTGTGCAGTGGCTGCAGCGAAGTATCTGCAACCACATAATGAGGAATAACCATGAAGGATCGGAAACTGGAAATCCATTATACGGAATACGCATCCTTGGATGAGATGGATCCGCAGGACCGGAACCTGGTCGAAGCGGCCTTCCGGGCACAGCGCACTTCCTATGCACCCTATTCGCATTTCAATGTCGGCGCCGCCGTTCTGATGGAAAACGGCGCCATTGTCACGGGATCGAACCAGGAAAATGCCGCGTCGCCGTCCGGCCTCTGCGCGGAGCGTACGGCCATGTTCGCCGCCGGCGCGCAGTATCCCGGCATCCCCATGGTGGCGATTGCCATCGTGGGCGGTCCGGATTTCGGCATTTGTGACAGCCCGGCCACGCCGTGCGGCGCCTGCCGCCAGGTCATGGCTGAGTACCAGAAGATCGGAAAGCGTCCGATGGCCGTCATCATGACGGGCGGCGGCGCGATCTGGAAATTCGACCGGGTCGACGACGTCCTTCCCTTTATTTTCGACAGTATCTAGATTGCGGCCCGGAGACGTTCCAGGGCTTCCTGCAAGACGGCCCGCGGGGTGCCGATGTTCAGTCGCATCCAGCCGGGTGCACCGAACATGTCCCCGTCGTTGAGGGCCAGGCCGGCCTTGTCGACGAACAGGCTGACCAGGGCGTCATGGTCCAGGCCCAGGCCGGTACAGTCCAGCCAGACCAGGAAAGAGGCCTGGGGACGCATCGGCCGGATCGCCGGGATATACTTGGCCAGGTAATCCTCGACGAACAGCACATTCCCTTCCAGGTACCGGACCATCTCTTCCCGCCAGGGCTCTCCTTGCGTGAAGGCCGCGACCGTAGCAATCGGGGCGAAGATGTCCGGCGCCCCGAACTCATTGGCTTCCACCCAGCCGTAGAACCGTTTCCGCAGGTCCGGATCAGGCACGACGGCATAGGAACTGACGATACCGGCGATATTGAACGTCTTCGAGGGCGCCCCGAACGTGATGCTGATGGCGGCCGCCTTGTCACTGACGCAGGCGAAGGGGACATGCTTGTGGCCGAACAGGGCCATGTCGCAGTGGATCTCGTCCGAGATGACCAGGACGCCATGGGCGTGGCAGATCTCTGCCAGCCGGACCAGCGTCTCCCGCGGCCAGACGATGCCGGCGGGATTGTGGGGATTGGACAGGATCAGGAGTTTGCATTTCGGATCCTGCAGGACCTGCTCCAGGTTGTCGAAATCCATTTCATAGCCGCCCTCCGTGGGCCGGAGCGGATTATAGACGACCTCCCGGCCGTTGTGCTGCGGCACGAGCCGGAACGGATGGTAGACCGGCGGCTGGATGACGACCTTTTCATCCGGTGCCAGGAAGGCGTTGATGACCATGCCGATACCTTTGACGATGCCTGGAATGTAGGAAAGCCATACCTTGCGGACTTCCCAGCCGTGACGGTCGCGTAGCCAGCCGGTGACGGCTCCGTACCAGGCCTCCGGCATGACCGTATAGCCGAATACGGGATGGTCCAGTCTCCGTCTCATCGCTTCAACGATGAAGTCCGGCGTTTCGAAATCCATGTCCGCCACCCATAACGGCAGCAGGTCTGCCCGGCCGAACAGGGCCGGCAGGGCCTCGTATTTCACCGCGCCCGTTCCCCGACGGTCTACGGTTTTGTCAAAGTCGTACATATCTGGTCGTTAAATGACTCCGCTGCCCAGCATCTCGTCGCCGTCGTACCAGACGGCGAACTGCCCGGCGGTAATGCCCCGCTGCGGGGCGTCGAAAAGGATGAACAGACCGTTGTCCCGCATGACGAGCGTCGCATCCTGCAGCGGCTGGCGGTAGCGGATGCGGACCCGGTAGCGGCGGATCTCCCCGGGCTGCATGGCCCGGTCCGGACGGATCCAGTGCAACTCTTCCGGAGCGACGCGCAGGCAATTGCGGGACAGGCCTTTGTGCCGGTGTCCCTCGCCGACGTAGATCCGGTTGGCCTCCACGTCGGTCGCGATGACAAAGAGCGAATCCTGATGGCCGCCGATGTTGAGGCCTTTGCGCTGCCCGATCGTATAGAACTGGGCGCCTTCATGACGGCCGATGATCTTTCCGTAGGGATTCTCCTTGTACCGGGTCTTCTTGACATGGTGTTTGCCGCTGCGGTAGGTCTCGGTCTCGAAGGTGAGGTCGTAAGGGACCGGCTGGCTCAGCCGCAGCCAGTCCGCATCCGGAAGCGCGGCCAGCCGGGCCGGGTCGTAGACGTTCGGCCGGCCTTGGCCGGATCCCTTGTCTTCGGAAATGTACTCCGTGATCATCCGGGCTTCCGATCCGTCCGCCGTCAGGGACGACAGCGTGTCATGGAGGAAGCGGTATTGTGCATTGTCCCGGTAGTAAGCGTCATAGACTTCGATGACGTCACCTTCCCGGGAGGTCAGTTTCTGCTGCAGGAAGGTCGGCAGGTCCACTTTTCCGACGAAACAGATACCCTGGGAATCTTTCTTGTCCGCGGACGGGAGATCGGCTTCGTGCGCGATGCGCCGGACTTCCGGCTTGAGGAGGTCGCCGATCGGGAAGAGGGCTTTGGAAAGCTGTTCCTGGCTCAGCTGGCAGAGGAAGTAACTCTGGTCCTTGTTCGGGTCCGTCCCCGCCAGGATGCGGTACAGCGGCGCTCCGGCGGCGTCCGTGACGGGATTCCCGTCAGCGTCCAGAACCGGTTCCTTCCGGCAGTAGTGGCCGGTCGCCACCATGTCCGCCCCCAGTTTCCGGGCCGCTTCCCAGAATGCGTCGAACTTGATCTCCCGGTTGCACAGCACATCCGGGTTCGGCGTCCTTCCCTTGGCATATTCATCGAACATGTAATCGACGACCCGCTGGCGGTAGGCCTTGCTGAGGTCCACGAAATAGAAGGGGATTCCGATCTTCCGGGCAACCATCTCGGCTACGAACCGGTCTTCTTCCCATTCGCAGTCGCCGTGCAGGGTGGCGTCGGCGTCGTGCCAGTTCTGCATGAACATGGCAAAGACATCGTAGCCCTGCTGCTTGAGCAGCCAGGCCGCGACGCTGGAGTCCACGCCTCCGGAAAGTCCGATGCAAATCTTCATGGTATCTTGAAACGAAAAAAGGGAAAGCTTAGCACATCGCACCGCTACGACCTCCTACCCTTGCTGCCTTCCGGCCCTGGGGGAGTTCAGAGGGAGCTGGTCGTGTACGACTTTCCCGATGCAAAGGTACGACTATTTTCGAGGATTCCCAATTTTCATCCGTTTTTTTCCGTCAGCGACCGGGCCGCCGACTGTCCGGCCAGGAGCCCTGTCGAGAAGGCCAGCTGCAGGTTGTAGCCGCCGGTATCTGCATCGATGTCCAGCACCTCGCCGCAGAGGTACAGGCCACCGTGCAGCCGGGATTCCAGGGTCTTCGGAAGCACTTCGTCCGTGCTGACGCCGCCGGCCGTGACGACGCAGCGCTCGTATCCGACAAAGCCTTCGATGTCGAACCGCCAGTCCTGCAGGGCCTCCGCCAGGGCGGGGATGCTGATCCGTTCATTGCCTTTCTTGCCGGAGAGGACCTGCGGGTTGCTGCGCAGGAAACCCGCGGCCAGTTCCCGGGGCATGAGTTTGCCCAGCAGGATGCGGAGGATCTCCTTGATAGTCGCGCGACTGCTGCGCGGGTCCTTGAGGATCTCGTTGCAGAGCGCCTTGAGCCGTTCCTGCAGTTCCTGCGGCGGCACACCGTGCTTGAGGTCGATGCTGACGGAGACTTTCGCACCGTTGAGCAGGGCTTTGACGGCATCCCGGCTGATGGCGAAGCCGATCGGACCCTCCAGGCCGCCGTCGGTGAAATCCAGGTCGCCGAATTCGCTCCGCAACTCGTCCCCGCCGGCGTACAAGGTCAGTCCCACATTCTTCAAGGCATTGCCGCAGAGCGTCTTGCCCCATTCGCTGAGTTCCGTGCTGCGTTCGATATGGCCCTTCGGAGAAGGATAGCCCTCCGGCAAGGTGCTCTCGCCGGTACCTGCCATTTTATAGCCTTTCGGAACCAGGGCCGTCAGGGACGGGAAGCACGGCTTGCAGGTATGTCCCAACTGCCGGGCCCATCCGTATCCGTCTCCGGTCGAGCCGGTGCCGGGATAGGAGAGGCCGCCTGTCGCCAGGATCAGCCGGCGGCATTCCAGCCGCTTGCAGTAGCATTCGACGGAGAAACCCTCCGGGGTGGCCTCGATGCTGCGGACGCCGCATCCGGTCTCGATCCGGGCTCCGGCCCGGGTGGCGAGGCGGACGAGCGTGTCCACGACGTCGGATGCCTTGTGCGAAGCCGGGTAGGCGCGGTCGCCGCGTTCGACGACGGTCTCCAGTCCGGCGGATTCCAGCAGGTCCCGTACGGCTTCCGGCGGGAAGTTATAGAAGGACGGGCGCAGGAACCGGGCGTTGCTGCGGATGTGCTGGGAGAACTCGTTCCAGTCCTTGACATTCGTGAAGTTGCAGCGGCCCTTGCCGGTGATCATGATTTTGCGGCCGGGCCGGGGCATCTTTTCCAGGACGGTGACGGACGCTCCCTCGCGTGCGGCCCCGTATGCGGCCAGCAGGCCGGCTGCGCCGCCTCCGATGACAATTATGTCAGATTTCGACATCAATTGGATTGTTTGATTCAAAAATAATACTTATATTTGCAGTCCCAATCCCACAGTGGTTGGCAAAAGCCGCTTTAGCTCAGTTGGTAGAGCAGCTCATTCGTAATGAGCAGGTCGCGGGTTCGAGTCCCGTTCGCGGCTCGTAAGGGTTTCTTCGGAAACCCTTTTTTCGTTTGCAAAAATACGCGAAATTCCCCTAAGCCCCAAATCTCTCCTGTCCGTTTTCCGGGAAGATTCCGTATCTTTGCCTTATATGGACAGCCGGACCTACATCGCCATTGACCTGAAGTCGTTCTACGCCTCCGTAGAGTGCGTGGAGCGGGGGCTGGATGCGCTTACGACGAACCTGGTCGTGGCCGATCCGACCCGTACGGACAAGACGATCTGCCTGGCCGTCTCGCCGTCGCTGAAGTCCTACGGCATCCCCGGCCGGGCCCGCCTGTTCGAGGTGATCCGGGAGGTGGCGAAGATCAATGCCGACCGGCGTGCCCAGGCGCCGGGCCGGCGCCTGACGGGGTCCAGCACCGACAATGGCCGCGTGCAGGCCGATCCGTCCCTGGCGCTGGACTATATCGTCGCCCCGCCCCAGATGGCGCACTACATGCAGGTCAGCAGCCGGATCTACGCCATCTATCTGAAATATGTATCGGCGGAGGACATCCATGTCTATTCGATCGACGAAGTGTTCATCGATGCGACGGATTACCTGCGGGTCTACGGCACGACCCCGCATGACCTGGCCCGGACCATGATCCGGGATGTCCTGAAAGAGACCGGAATTACGGCGACGGCCGGCATCGGCCCCAATCTGTACCTGGCCAAGATCGCCATGGACATTGAAGCCAAGCACAGCGAAGCCGATGCGGACGGGGTCCGGATCGCCGAACTCGACGAGATGAGTTACCGCCGGAAATACTGGAACCACCGGCCGCTGACCGATTTCTGGCGGATCGGGCGGGGCATCGCCGCCAAACTGGAGGCCAACGGCATGTATACCCTGGGCGATGTCGCCCGGGCCTCGCTCGGCCTGTCCTACCAGCGGCTCAATGAGGAGATGCTCTACAAACTGTTCGGGGTCAATGCAGAACTGCTGATCGACCATGCCTGGGGATGGGAGCCCTGCACGATGGCCGACATCAAGGCGTACCGCCCCTCGGCCAACAGCCTCAGCAGCGGGCAGGTGCTTCCCGAAGCCTACAGCGCAGAAAAGGCGCGGCTGGTCGTCAAGGAAATGACCGACCTGCTGGTGCTGGACCTGGTCGAAAAACGGCTGGTCACGGACCAGATGGTCCTCAGCCTGGGTTACGACATCAGCAACCTGGAGAGCCGGAACCATGATTTTGAAGAAGATACGGATTGGTATGGCCGGCGCGTCCCGAAAGGGGCGCATGGCTCGGTCAACCTGGACAATCCGACGTCTTCGACCATCCTGATCACGAAAGCGGTCATGGAACTGTTTGACCGGATCGTCGACCCGGCGCTTTCCGTCCGGCGCATCTACGTCGTCGCCGCCCATGTCATCGACGAGGCGAAGGTCGGCGGCATCCAGTTGGGACTGTTCGAGGAACCGGTCGACACGGAACGCGAGCGAAACCGGCAGGAGGCCATCCTGGCCATCCGCCGCAAATTCGGGAAAAACGCGATTCTCAAGGGAATGAATTTCGAAGAAGGCGCCACCACCCGGGAGCGCAACAACCAGATCGGAGGACACAAGGCATGAATCCGCAGGACCATAAATACGACGACATCATCGGGCTTGAACATCCGACGTCGACCCGGCATCCCCGCATGCCCCGGGCTGACCGGGCGGCCCAGTTCGCCCCGTTCGCCGCGCTGACAGGCTACGGCGACGTCATCGCCGAAACCGCCCGGCGCGAGCAGGGAAAATGGGAGGAGAAACCGGAGTTCTGGGACGACGGCTGGTTTCACGAAGACTGACCCTCGCGAAGGGTCTCCTGGATATGGCGGACGGTCAGCAGGGCATTCCGGCTCGGCCGCAGGGCGGCCAGCAGCACGACCAGGACCAACACCGCACCGGCCACGTCGCTGTACCAGGGATAGGGGAGCAGCGCGATCCCGGCCAGGATGGAGAAAGCGGCCAGCAGGAAGGCGGCGTTGCGCAGGCTGGAACTCTTGTTCCCTTCCGTGAACACGGCTGCATACCGGCGGATTTCCCGGTCCTCGGCATCCGTCCGGCCGGTACTCCCGGCATCTTCCACCTTGCAGGCGATATAACGGATGCGCCAGGGCGTGCTGGCGTCCAGGAACAGGTCGCAGTCGCGGACGGCGGCCGGCAGGTCTTCCGGCCGGAGATCGGCGACATGCCGGGTCTTGCCGAATACATCCATCTCTGCCTTGACCCGCCCGATGGCATCGCCGAAACCCGCCGCACCGGTGAACAGTGCGGTTCCGGCGTCCATCATCAGTACTTTTTTATGAAGGGTTCCCATCTTCCCGGAGTTGCATTTCTGCAAAAATACAACACTTTTCGTTAACTTTGTGCCATGAGACGGATAATCTTGTTTTGCAGCGCAGTCTTCCTGCTGTGTGCCTGCGGCGGCCGGCCGGACCGTCTGCCGCCGCTGTCCGGCAGCGCCCATGCCCGTTATTTTGACCTGACCGGCGACGGCATCGTGACGGTCTCTCCCTATGACGGCCACCGGGATACCCTGCGGCTGGACCGTCCCCTGGACAACCTGGTCTGTCTCTCCTCCTCTTACATCGCCTTCCTGGACGGTATCGGCTGCGATTCCGTCGTCACCGGCGTTTCCGGCATCGGCTATATCTCCGATCCCGACCTGCAGGAGCGGTATGAAGCCACCCGCGCCGGCTCGGCCGTCCGTCCGCTGTACGATGTGGGCTATGACGCCAGCCCGGACTATGAACGGATCGTCGCCTTGCATCCGGATCTGGTGCTGACCTATACGGTCTCCGCCGCCGAGTCGCCTTTCCTGGCCAAACTCCGGAGCCTCGGGATCCCGGTCCTGCTCTTGTACGAGCACTTGGAGAACCATCCGCTGGCCCGGGCGGAATACGTCCGCCTGTTCGGCGCCCTGACCGGCCGCCAGGCCGTCGCGGACAGTGTATTCTCCGCAGTCTGCGAGCGCTACGAGGCTCTTCGCACGGAAACCGCCCGTCCGGTAAGGGTCCTGCTGAACATCCCGTACGGGGACCAGTGGTTCATTCCCGGCGCCGAGAGTTACATGGCCGCCCTCATCCGGGATGCCGGCGGAGAAGTGCTGGGGGCGGAAGCCGGTACGGCGGAATCCCGGGTCGTTTCGCAGGAAGAAGCCTATGTGCTGGCCCGCCAGGCCGATGCGTGGCTCAATCCGGGCTGGTGCCGGACCCGGGCGCAACTGGACGAGGCGCTGCCCTCCTTCGCACGGATCCATGTTCCTTCCATCTGGAACAACATCCGCCGGACGACGCCCTCGGGCGGAAACGATTTCTGGGAAAGCGGTGTCCTGCGGCCGGATCTGATCCTGTCCGACCTGGTGGAAATCCTGCAGGGGACGGGCGACGGAGCCCTTACCTATTATCAGAAGGTGGATTAGCCGATGATGCGGAAGTCGATGGACGGGCCGGTGATCCGGACCGGGGTTTCCTCGCGCCGTGTCAGCGGTGCGCGTGCGGCCAGTTCGACGGCCAGCAGGTCGCCGGAGCGGATATAGGTGAAGCGGGATGCCGCTTCCAGTTGGGCGCCCCAGTCGATGGCTGGTGCCGGCGTGCTGAAGATGGCCGCGCCGTCCCGGTACAGGGTGCAGCCGCCCTCCAGGGAAGGGGCTTCCGGCAGTTCGATCAGGGTCGTCCCGTCGGCACAGCCGGCTGCGGCGAATCCTTCCGGGCTCCCGTCGTCCAGATCGTCGGGATAAAGCAGGATGCCGTATCCGAAGGCATCGAGATACCGTTGTACGAAACGGGCGCCGACACAGCGGCCGGGCTTGCAGATGCGGGCGACGGCAACGGGGGTGAAACTGATTTGCGACAGGTCGTCCGGGAGGTAGAAATCCCGGTTGTACCGCTCCCAGGATGTATCCGGGCGGAGCACCGTATGTCCCGGGACAGTCCGGACCAGGATGTTCATCGTCCTCCGAAATGCTTGATCAGCAGGTCGGCGGCATCGTCGAAGTCCTTGCCTTCCAGCGGTTTGGCTGCTGCCTGCCGCTTTTCCTGCTGGAATTTCTGCTTCAGCGTCTCGAACTGCCGTTTCGTGTCGAGGGTGAAATCTCCCTGGGCGATCCAGGCAAAATAGGAAGGCTCCGTGTTCCAGATCTCACGGGCGGTACGGCCCTTGTGCTTGCCGAAACTGATGACCGCCTCGCCGTCTTCGCGCCAGACCAGCCTGCCGGCATAGTCGACCCCCTTCGGGCGTCCGCCGAAATTGGCCAGGAATGTGACGTCGTTCTTCAGGGCGTCGCCGTAGCGGTCCAACTGCCCCTTGAGCACTTCATAAGTCGCGAGCGTATCGGCTTCCGCGGTATGGGCATGTTCGAAATCCTTGCCGCCGCAATAGAAACGGTAGGCGGCCTTGAGGTTGCGCGGTTCCATCATGTGGTAGATGGTCTGGACGTCGACCATCCGCTTGTCGTGCAGGTTGATGTCCAGGTCTGCACGGCCGGCGGCGCGGACGCGCTCGATCTCTTCGGCCAGCATCGGCAGGTCGAACTTCGCCGAGTTGAAACCGGCCAGGTCGCTGTCCTGCAGCCAGGAAACCACTTCGTCCACGATGTCCATGAACCGCGGGCAGTCCTTGAGATCCTCGTCCTTGATGCCGTTGACGGCGCTCGCGCTCGGATTCATCGGAAGCTGGGTGCCGGTGGCATAGTTCCAGGGTTTGACGCGCCAGGTCTTGATCCGCTGCTCCCCGCCGGGGAACACCTTGACGAAGGAGAGTTCTGCGATGGCGTCGGTGGCAATATTGAGGCCGGTGCTCTCAATGTCGAAGAAGAGCAACGGCCTTTCCAGATTCAGTTCCATAGTCAGTCAGGATTGAGGCGCTTAGCGGACCATGATCGGCATGACGATACCGAATACCTTGACCTGCGCAGCCTCTTCCTCGGAAGGAAGCAGCAGGGCGGAGCGGCGCTTGTCGGCGAAACGCATGACAATCTCGTCGCAGCTGAGGTTGCTCAGGATCTCGATGATGTGGGTCGACTTGAAGCCGATGACCAGGTCTTCGCCGTCGTACTGGCAGGCGATCTTCTCGTGCGCGGCAATCTCGAAACCGACATCCTGTGCCGAAACCTCGAGGGATCCGGCTGTCAGTTCGAACTTGATGTGGTTCGAAGCCTTCGGCGAGCAGACCGCGATGCGGCGGACGGTGTTGAGCAACTGTACCCTGTTGATCTTCAGGACATTGGAATTGTTCTTCGGGATGATGGTCCGGTAATCCGGATACTTGCCGACGACCAGGCAGCTGACCATGGTGGTCTGGCCGAAACGGAAGACGGCGACCTTGTCGTCGAAGGTGACGCTGACCGTTTCCTCGGTCTTGCCGAGGATGGCCTTGAGGACGTTGGCGTGACGCTTGTTGAGGATGAAGGATGCGTCGCCGGCGGCCTTGACATCGTCGGCGGTGTAGCAGATCAGCTTCTGGAGGTCGGAGGCGACGAGGGTCGTCGCATCGGCCTTGATGTCGAAGAAGATGCTGTTCATGATCGGGCGGTTCTCTTCGTCAGAGGAAGCGTAGACGGTATTGGAGATGCCGTCCACGAGGCTCTGGGCCGGGACTTCGACGGTAACGGCTTCTGCGCCGGTGCCGGGAATCTGCGGGTAGTCGTCCGGGTTGAAATAGGGGAGCGTCGACTCGCCGCTGGCCCAGGCGCAGGAGAAGGAGTTCTCGCTGAGGGTGCTGATGGTGAGCGGCTGGTCCGGCAGTTCCTTGAGGAGATCGGTCATCTGGCGGGCCGGAACGGCGATGCGGCCTTCTTCTTCGGTCGCCACTTCGAGTTCGGTCTTCAAGGTGATCTCCATGTCGGAGGCGGTCAGTTCAAGGACATTGCCCTTGAGTACGAGGAGATAATCTTCGAGAATGGCCTCGGTCGTCTTGGCCGGGATGGCTTTCTGAACCGTCAGAATGCCTTTCAGAAGATCTGCGCTGGATACTGAGAATTTCATCGTATATGTTTTTTAATTATTATCAGTCGGAGGCAATGTCCCGTCCGGACATGCCAGGTAACAAAGATAGCAATAATTTTGGCAATTGCCAATCGCGCCTTCCCAAATCTTTTTTGGCACAAAGTTTGACAAGATTCTTTCCGGTTGTCTGAGGCTTCGGCTTCAGACTTTTGTATCCCATCAGCGGATATTGCCAAAGGAATAAACTAAATAACGAGTTGATATGAATAAAGGTGTTTTAACCGTGTTCGCCTCTGCAGCGATTGCAGGGCTGACCGCATTCGGAGTCGTCAAGGCTTGCACTCCGCCACAAAACGCAAACCACACTGTCGTCGCTTCTGACGGATCTGTCTATCGCACTGTCAATCTGACAGACACGGATTATCCCGATCTCACCTATGCCGCCGAGTCCGCCGTCGACGCCGTCGTCTTCGTCAAGGTGACCGTCAAGACCCAGGGCTATGCCATCGATCCGTTCGAATACTTCTTCGGCTTCGGCCGCGGCCAGGGAGGCCAGCTCCAGGAACGGGAGCAGCAGGGCAGCGGCTCGGGCGTCATCATCCGTCCGGACGGGTACATCGTGACCAACAATCATGTCGTTTCCGGCGCTTCCAAGGTGGAGGTGACCATGAACAACAACAAGACCTTCGAGGCCACCGTCGTGGGTACCGATCCTGCGACTGACGTCGCTCTCCTGAAGATCGATGCGGAAGGCCTGCCGACCCTCAAGTTCGGCGATTCCGACAAGCTCCGCCTCGGCGAATGGGTCCTGGCGATCGGTTCCCCGCTGGGCGAACAGCTCCGCGGAACCATCACGGCCGGCATCGTGAGCGCCAAGGGCCGTTCCATGCAGCAGAGCCGCGAGGAATTCCGGATCGAATCCTTCATCCAGACCGATGCGGCCGTCAACCCGGGCAACTCCGGCGGCGCCCTCGTCAACAAGGCCGGTGAACTCGTCGGCATCAATACCGCGATCATGTCCCAGACCGGCTCCTACTCCGGTTATTCCTTCGCCGTTCCGTCCAACATGGTCAAGAAGATCGTGAGCGACCTCATCGATTTCGGCAACGTCCGCCGCGCGCTCCTGGGTGTCACCATGCAGGCCATCGACGATGAAATTGCAAAAGAATTGAAACTTTCTTCGATGAATGGCGTATATATTAGGGAGGTTATGAAAGGTTCTGCCGCAGAGAAGGCCGGTATCAAGGAGAAGGATGTCCTCATCGCAATCGACGATACCCCGCTCAAGAGCATGACCGAAGTACAGGCCAAGGTCAATTCCTACCGTCCTGGTGACAAGGCAAAAGTTACCGTCATCCGGGAAGGGAGAACTATCGACCTTGATGTCGTTTTCCAGGAAAGCAGCGACCTGACCGGAACAGCCGCCTCTGACGGATCCGTCTCCTTCTATGGCGTCATGCTGAAGGAAGCGTCCCAGGAAACCCTCGACCGTCTGGGTCTGAAGAAGGGTGTTGAGATCGTCTCCGTCGGAGCCGGCAAGATGCTGGATGCGGGTGCTGCCGCCGGTATGGTCATCCTGTATGTCAACGACGAACCTGTCAGCAAACCGGAAGACGTAATCAACATTGCCAAGAAGGCCAAGCGGTCCGTCAGCATCGAGGGCGTGACGTCCACGGGCAGGGTGACCCGCTTCGTCTTCGGCAAAGACTAAACACAAATAGATGAGACAACTTAAGATCACAAAATCGATCACCAACCGTGAGAGTGCTTCCCTGGACAAATATCTCCAGGAGATCGGCCGGGAAGAACTGGTTTCTCCGGAAGAGGAGGTGGAACTCGCCCAGCGCATCCGCAAAGGCGACCAGGAAGCACTTGAAAAACTGACCCGCGCCAACCTGCGGTTCGTGGTATCCGTTGCGAAACAGTACCAGAACCAGGGTCTCAGCCTGCCGGACCTGATCAACGAGGGCAACCTCGGACTGATCAAGGCGGCCGAGAAATTCGATGAGACCCGCGGCTTCAAGTTCATTTCCTATGCTGTGTGGTGGATCCGCCAGTCGATCCTCCAGGCGCTTGCAGAGCAGTCCCGCATCGTGCGGCTCCCGCTGAATCAGGTGGGATCCCTCAACAAGATCAACAAGGCGCTCTCCAAGTTCGAGCAGGAGAACGAGCGGCAGCCCTCCAGCGAGGAACTCTCGGAAATGATCGATGTCCCGAAAGACAAGATCTCCGATACGCTGCGTGTATCGGGACGCCATGTCTCCGTGGACGCTCCGTTCGTGGAAGGCGAGGACAACAGCCTCCTGGATGTCCTGCCGAACGACGACTCGCCGATGGCCGACCGCGGCCTCGTCAACGAGTCCCTCAACACCGAGATCGAAAGGGCGCTTTCCACCCTGTCGAGCCGTGAGCGCGAGATCATCAAGTCCTTCTTCGGCATCGGATGCCAGGAAATGACCCTTGAGGAGATCGGCGAGCGCTTCGGCCTCACGCGGGAACGCGTGCGCCAGATCAAGGAAAAGGCGATCCGCAGGTTGAAGAGTCCTTCCCGGAGCAAATTGCTGAAAGGCTACTTAGGTTAATCTATGAGCCGGTCTTTTCAAGGCCGGCTTTTATTCGTTATAGGAACATGACACCCGAATTATTCATACAGGAAAAGGCCGCAGCGGCCGTCAAAGCGCTGTACAATGCTGATGTCGAGGCATCTTCCCTCCAGGTCAGCGTCACCCGCAAGGAATTCGAAGGCGACTACACCCTCGTGGTGTTCCCGCTCCTCAAGGTCTCCCATGCCGCACCGGAAAACACCGGCAATGCCATCGGCCAGTGGCTGACCGACAACGTCCCGGAAATCGCCGGATACAATTCCGTCAAGGGTTTCCTCAACCTGCTTTTCAGCGCCGTGTACTGGGATGAGATGTTCGCCGGCATCGCCGCGGACGAAAACTTCGGCCAGCTGCCGCCCACCGGCCGCAACATCATGGTCGAGTTCTCCTCCCCGAACACCAACAAGCCGCTCCACCTGGGCCACATCCGCAACAACCTCCTCGGCGACTCCGTCTCCCGCCTGCTGAAGGCCGGTGGCAACAACGTCATCAAGGCGACCCTGGTCAACGACCGCGGCGTCCATATCTGCAAGTCCATGCTGGCCTGGAAGAAACTGTTCGAGGGAAAGACCCCGGCCTCCACCGGCATCAAGGGCGACCACCTCGTCGGCGACTGCTACGTCGCTTTCGACAAACTCTACAAGGGTGAAGTCAAACAGCTCATGGAGCAGGGCATGTCCGAGGAAGAGGCCAAGAAAGCCGCCCCGTCCCTGCGCGAGGCCCACGAGATGCTGGTCAAATGGGAGCAGAACGATCCGGAAGTCCGTGCGCTCTGGTCCATGATGAACAGCTGGGTCTTCGCCGGTTTCGACGAGACGTACAAGGCCCTCGGCATCACCTTCGACAAGGTTGACCATGAATCGGAAACCTACCTGCTGGGCAAGGAACTGGTCCAGAAAGGCCTGGAGACGGGCGCTTTCGAGCGCGAGCCGGACGGCTCCGTCTGGTGCGACCTGACGGCGGACGGACTGGACCGCAAACTCGTCCTCCGCGGTGACGGCACTTCCGTCTACATCACCCAGGACCTCGGTACGGCTGAACGCCGTTTCTCCCAGTACCACCTGGACAGCCATGTCTATGTCGTCGGCAATGAGCAGGATTACCATTTCCAGGTCCTCAAACTCATCCTCAAGAAACTCGGTTTCGACTGGTCCGACCAGATCTACCATCTGTCCTACGGCATGGTCGAACTCCCGGAAGGCAAGATGAAATCCCGCGAAGGAACGGTCGTCGACGCCGATGACCTGATCCAGAGCATGTACGAAGAAGCGAAGAAGACTTCCGAAGAGAGCGGCAAGCTCGCTGACATGGACGAGGCGGAGAAAGAAGCCCTGTACCGCATGATCGGCCTCGGCGCCCTGAAATATTTCATCATCAAGGTCGACCCGAAGAAGACCATGCTCTTCAACCCGAAGGAATCCATCGACTTCAACGGCAATACCGGCCCGTTCATCCAGTATACCCACGCCCGGATCTGCTCGATCCTGCGCAAGGCGGCGGAACAGGGCATCACCTTCGGCACTGCCGACGTGACGACGGACCTGGTTCCTTCCGCGAAGGAAATCCGCCTGATCAAGCTCCTGGGCCTCTACCCGGGCAAGATCGGCGAGGCGGTCGCGGCGCTCAGCCCGGCCATCATCGCCAACTATGCCTACGACCTGGCCAAGGAATTCAACCAGTACTACCATGACACCCCGATCCTTCGCGAGGAGGATGCGGCCCTGCTGAAGTTCCGCCTGGAACTGATCAGCGTCCTCGCCCGTACCCTGCGCAGCGCGATGGACATCCTCGGCATCCAGCTTCCGGAAAGGATGTAGGTCCATGGCGGAGAATTACATGTTCCCGACCTCGAAGAAGGAGGTGGAGGCGCTTGGCTGGGATTACATTGACGTGATCCTTTTCAGCGGAGACGCCTTCATCGACCATCCTTCGTTCGGAACCGCCGTCATTGCCCGCTGGCTCCAGAAACACGGGTACCGTGTCGCGGTCGTTCCCCAGCCGAACTGGCGGGACGACTTGCGCGATTTCAAGAAACTCGGTGCGCCGCGCCTGTATTTCGGCGTCAATTCCGGGGCCATGGACTCGATGGTCAACCACTATACCGCCGGCAAACGCCTGCGGCATGACGATGCCTATACGCCTGACGGCAAGTTCGGCCAGCGGCCGGATTATGCCGTGACCGTCTATACGAAGATCCTGAAACAACTCTTTCCGGAGATTCCGGTCGTGATCGGCGGCATCGAGGCTTCGCTTCGCCGTGTCACCCACTACGACTACTGGCAGGACAAGCTGTTTCCGTCCATCCTGGTCGGGAGCGGGGCAGACTGGCTGATCTACGGCATGGGGGAGCGCCCGATCCTGGAACTGACCCGCGGCATCGAAGCCGGCCGCTCGCGCCATCAGCTTGAGCAGATTCCCCAGATCGCCTTCCTCCGCACCGGACAGCCGAAGGAAAAGGAGGGCGTCCTGATGCTCCATTCATACGAAGAAAGCTGTGCCAGCAAGAAAGCCTTCGCCGAGAATTTCCACTGGATCGAGACCCATGCCAACATGATGCATCCGGATACGATCGTGGAACCGGTGGGGGATGGCTATGTCCAGATCAATCCGCCGTATCCGCCGGCGACGCAGGAAGAGATGGATTCCTTCTGGGACATGCCGTATACCAAGCTCCCGCATCCCCGGTACAAGGGTAAGCGCATCCCGGCCTATGACATGATCAAGTTCTCGATCAATACCCACCGGGGCTGCTTCGGCGGCTGCAATTTCTGCACGATCGCCGCCCATCAGGGCAAGTTCATCCAGAGCCGCAGCGAGGCTTCCATCCTCAAGGAAGTGGCCGATTTGAACAAGTTGCCGGATTTCGCGGGGAACATCTCGGACCTCGGCGCCCCGACGGCCAACATGTACGGGATGCGCGGCAAGGATCCGAAACTCTGCGACATCTGCCGGCGTAAGTCCTGCCTCTTCCCGGCACCGTGCAAGAACATGGACCGGAGCCATGCCCGGCTGCTGAACCTGTACCACAAGGTCGACGCCGTCAAAGGGATCCGGCATTCCTACATCGGCAGCGGCATCCGGTACGACCTGTTCCTGGATGAGAACGGCTATGTCGACAAGACCTCGAAACCCTATCTGAAAGAACTGGTCCTCGACCATACTTCCGGGCGGTTGAAAGTCGCCCCGGAACATACGGAAGACAAGGTCCTCTATTATCTGGCGAAGCCTTCCTTCAAGTTGTTCGAGCGTCTCCGTGCGGAGTTCGAACAGATCAACCGGGAAGCCGGCCGCCACAGCGGCATCGTTCCGTATTTCATTTCCTCGCACCCGGGCTGCACCATGCACGACATGGAGAAACTCTCCCGGCATCCCGCCTTGCGCGGCCTGTACATGGACCAGGTGCAGGATTTTACCCCGACGCCGATGACGACATCCTCCGTGATGTTCTATACCGGCCTGGATCCCCGGACCCTCAAACCGGTCTTTGTCGAGCGTGATCCGGAGAAGAAAAGGATGCAGAAATCCTATTTCTTCCGCAGGAAATGATTTTTTTAGAAAAAATGCTTTCCTGCTATTGCAGCAACGGAAAAAACGTATTAATATTGCAGCACGAACAATAACGAACTACTAAGACCTATGGCAACTGAACAAAAGAAAAGGAAGGCTGTCATCAGCTATGAAAACATGTCGGCGGAGCTGGCTGCGGCTTTTGCCGAGAAATATCCGAAAGGCTTCAACGACTATCTTCCGGACTTGATGAAATACCCCAAACCGGACGGTTCTTCTTTCTATGCCGTGACGGTCGAAATCCCGGATGCCATCTATCTGGTGAAGATCAAGGTCAAGACTGACAACATCGACGACATTGAGCGCTGGCTGGACGGAGAAGACGGATCGGACGAAGAAGGCGGCAACAGCAGCGCCGAATCCGGAGCCGAACTTCCGGATGACAACATCTCCCAGTATTCCACCGGAGAAGACGATTCCTCAGACATGTAGTTTCATGCAATATATTCGGATCCGTCGGCATTGCCGGCGGATTTTTTTGTATCTTTGTATGCCATGGATTCTCCGATTTACACGAAATACCGGAACATCATCCAGAAGTTGAGAGGCCTGCCCGAGAAAAACAAGCTCCTCATCCTCTCGCTGGTTGTCGGCCTTTGCAGCGGCCTGGCCGCCGTGATCCTGCATTCCCTGGTGGACGCCCTCCATTCCGGGCTGACCGCGCTGCTGGCGCACCGGTCGGAGTTCCTCCTGTATTTCGTGCTGCCGGGCGTCGGCATGCTCCTGGCGCTGCTGCTGGTCCGGTATGTGATCAAGGACAACATCGGACACGGCGTGACCAAGGTGCTGGTCGCCGTCTCGAAAAACGAATCCCGGATCAAGCCGCACAACATGTGGTCCTCGCTGGTCACCAGCGTGCTGACCATCGGCTTCGGCGGATCGGTCGGTGCGGAGGCGCCGATTGTCTATACCGGCGCGGCCATCGGCTCCAATTTCGCCCGATACTGGGGCCTGTCCTACCGGAGCGTGACCATCCTGCTGGGCTGCGGAGCCGCCGGTGCCGTGGCCGGCATCTTCAAGGCGCCGCTCGCCGGCGTCCTGTTCTGTCTGGAGATCCTGCTGTTCAACATCTCGATGACCTCCATGATGCCGCTCCTGCTGTCGACGGTCTCGGCGACGGTGGTGTCCTACCTGCTGCTGGGCGACACCCGTCCTTTCGAATGTACCTTGTCGCCGTTCGCGATGGTGAACATGCCGTTCTACCTGATCCTCGGTTTCTTCTGCGGAGCCTGCTCCCTGTATTTCCTGCGGACGACCCTCTGGCTGGAAGACAAACTGGGCGGACTCAAGGCGCCTTTCAAGAAATGGGGCCTGTGCGCCCTGGGACTCGGCCTGCTGATTTTCCTCTTCCCGCCGCTGTACGGGGAAGGCTATGACTTCCTGTATCCGCTGCTCAATGGCGGAACGATCTCTTTCGATGGAGAAACCTGGCTGGCCGGCATGCTCCATGTCCCCTGGCTGGTGCCGGTTTTCTTCCTTCTGGTCATGCTGCTGAAAGTCTTCTCCATGACCTTTACCAACGCCGGCGGCGGCGTTGGCGGAACCTTCGGTCCGACCCTGTTCGTCGGGGCGATCGCCGGTTTCGTCATGGCCCGGACCACGAACCTGCTCCTGGCGGGATCTTCCTTCTCCGTTCCGGAACAGAATTTCGTCCTGGTCGGCATGGCCGGCCTGATGGCCGGCGTCATGCAGGCGCCGATGACGGCCATCTTCCTCATTGCGGAAATCACCGGCGGCTACGACCTCTTCCTGCCGCTGATCCTCACCTCGACCATCTCTTTCGGAACCATCCGGATCTTCGAGAAATATTCCATCTATACCAAGCGGATCGCCCAGACCGGCGAACTGCTGACACACGACAGCGACCAGGCGGTTCTGACGTTGCTGAAAACTTCCTCCCTGGTCGAGGACGATTTCAGTACCGTCGCCATCGATGCGACCCTGGGCGAGTTTGTCCAGGTCATCGCCGGCTCTTCCCGAAACCTGTTCCCCGTCATCGACAGCAAGTACCACTTCCAGGGCTATGTCTCCCTGGAGGATGTCCGCAAGGACATGTTCCGGACGGACCTGTACGATACGCGCCATGTCTTCAATTACATGCGTTCCGCACCGGAGTACGTCTTCGAAGACGAGGGGATGGAAAGCGTCATGCTCAAGTTTGAAAAAACGGATGCCTGGAATCTTCCGGTGGTCAAGGAAGACCGGACCTATATCGGATTTGTTTCGAAATCCAAGATTTTCTCCGCCTACCGGAGCGAGTTGAAGGAACTCTCACAGGACTAGCTTATGAACGAAAAATACATACATTTCATTGCAGAGAAACTGCAGATCAAGGACTGGCAGGTCGAAAACTGCGCCGACATGTTCGCGGAAGGGGATACCGTTCCGTTCATCAGCCGGTACCGGAAGGAAAAGACCGGCGGCCTGGACGATGTGGAGGTCGCCGAGATTCGCCATTGGACCGAGACCTTTGCTGAACTGGACAAGCGGAAGGCGACGGTCCTGTCGACCATCGAAGGACAGGGGAAACTGACGGACGCCTTGCGCGCGCAGATCGAAGACTGCATGGTGTCCAGCCAGTTGGAGGACCTCTACCTGCCGTTCCGCCCGAAGCGCCGGACCCGTGCTACGGTGGCCCGCGAGAAGGGGCTGGAACCCTTGGCGGACAAACTGCTGCGCGGCCCGGTCCGGGACCTGCTGGCGGAAGCGGCGTCCTATACGGGCGAGGCCGTTCCGACCGCGGAAGAAGCGTTGGCCGGCGCCCGGGACATCATCGCCGAGCGGGCGGCGGAATCTCCGTACGTCCGTGGGTTCATGCGGCAGGAACTCCGTCGGAAGAACCTGGATGTCAAGGCGACGAAGGCGGCCAAGACCGATCCGGCCGCCCAGAAATACCGCAGTTATTTCTCCTACCATGAAGACATCCGCCGCATGCCGGCCCACCGGCTCCTGGCGATTCTCCGCGGCCAGGAGGAAGGCTTCCTTTCGACCCGGATGATCTATCCCATGGACCATTGCACCCGTCAGGTGATGAGCCGGGTGATGCACGGGATCCGGGGCAATATCGGCCCTGCCCAGAACGCGCAGATCCGGTTGGCCGTCGAAGACGCCCTGGACCGCCTCATCGTTCCTTCCATTTCGACGGAAGTCATCAAGGAGTACAAGGAGAAAGCCGATATCGAATCCATCAAAGTCTTCGGCGAGAACCTGCGGCAGCTCCTGCTGGAAGCGCCGGTCGGGCAGAAACGGACCATGGCCGTCGATCCGGGTTTCCGCAACGGCTGCAAGATTGCCTGCCTGGACGAGCAGGGCAATCTCCTGCACCATGAAATCATCTATCCGCATCCGCCGCAGAGCGAGAAGATGAAGGCCATCATCGCGGTGTCCAAGATGCTTCAGAACTATGGTGTCGAGGTCATTGCCGTCGGCAACGGAACCGCCAGCCGCGAGACGGAAGAGTTCATGCGCCGGATCCCGATGCCGGATTCCTGCAAGGTGTATGTCGTCAGCGAAGACGGCGCCTCCATCTATTCCGCTTCCGAGGTAGCCCGGGAAGAATTCCCGGACGAGGACGTAACGGTCCGCGGCGCCGTATCGATCGGCCGCCGCCTGATGGATCCGCTGGCGGAACTGGTCAAGATCGATCCGAAGTCCCTCGGCGTCGGCCAGTACCAGTATGATGTCGACCAGAATCTCCTTCGGGAGAAACTGGATGACACGGTCGTCAGCTGCGTCAACAAGGTGGGCGTCAACCTGAACACAGCCAGCCCCTACCTGCTGGCTTATGTTTCCGGAATCGGCCCGGCCCTGGCCCGGAACATCGTGGAGTACCGGGCGGCTGCCGGCGGTTTCGAGTCCCGTCAGCAGTTGCTGAACGTGCCCCGTCTCGGTGCCAAGACGTTCGAGCAGTGTGCCGGTTTCCTCCGGATCCATGACGCCGCCAATCCGCTGGACAATTCCGCCGTCCATCCCGAGGCCTACCACATCGTCGACAAGATGGCCGCGGACCTGGGCGTCAGCACCGCCGAACTGGTCGGGAACGAGGAACTTTGCAAGCGGATCGACCCCGCCGCTTACGTGGAAGGGGATTTCGGCCTCCCGACCCTCAAGGACATCCTGAAGGAACTGGCGAAACCGGGCCGTGACCCGCGCGAAAAGGCGGATGAATTCGCGTTCTCCGATGCGGTCCATTCCATGGAAGATCTGGAACCCGGGATGGAACTTCCGGGCATCGTCAACAACATCACGGATTTCGGCGCTTTCGTCGATATCGGCGTCCATCAGGACGGCCTGATCCATGTTTCCCAAATGGGGGATGCCCGCAAACAGGGATTGAAACTGCACCAGCACATCTATGTCACCGTGATCGGTGTCGACCTGGAACGTCGCCGGATTTCGTTGAAATTTGTTAGGTAATATTTAAATTTTTGTTTCGAATCATTAGCAATTTCGCTCATTTTTGCATAGATTTGCATTATTGAATCGAATGAGCGTATGAAAGCTTCCCTCGGCGACAAGCTGTTGGTATATATCCTTTCCGTTGTTTCCATTGTGCTATGGGGCATGTCCTACATCTGGTCGGACCAACTCATCCAATGGGGCATCCCGGTCGTATATATCGTCTGCATCCGTTCTCTGGTCGCCGGTTTGGTGCTGATGCTCTTCAACTTCATCGCCGGCAACAGCATCCGGATCTATAAGGGAGACCTGCCCAAGTTCCTGATGCTGGCCCTGTGCGAGCCTTTCATCTATTTCGTCTGCGAGACCTACGGCATCAAGCTGACCGAATCGCCGACATACAGCGCCCTGGTCATCGCGACGGCTCCGCTGTTCTCGGTCGCGGCCGGCGTCATGCTTTTCCGGGAGCGGATCAACTGGGTCAACATCGTCGGCATCGGCATCTGCCTGCTGGGCCTCGGCATCGTCACGCACGGAGCGACGTCGGTCGGGGAACATTTCGTGCTGGGCGTGGTCCTGCTGGTCATCGCGGTCATCTCCGAGGTCGGTTATGCTTCTTTCACGAAAGCCCTTTCCAGCACGTACAAGCCTACGGTCATCGCACAGTACCAGTTCCTTTTCGGCGGCATCATGCTGCTTCCGCTGTTCGTGACGATGGGGTTCAAGGAATACGATGCGGAGATCTATATGTCCTGGGACGTCTGGCGCCCGATCCTCTGCCTGGCCATCCTCTGCTCCAGCATCGCCTTTACCCTTTGGGCCAGTACGATCAAGAATCTGGGTGTCGCGAAAGCCAGCATCTTCCTGGCCATGATCCCGATCGTAACAGCCGTCATCGGCGCCTTGCTGGGCACGGAACTGCTGACGCCGCTCCAGTGGACCGGTATCGCCATCGCCTTCTTCGGTCTAACCATGACCCAGTATGTCAGGAAAAAGCGTTAGTCTTCGCTGAAAACTCTCTTCGTTCCGTAAAACTTGGGTTTCCAGTACGTCTCGTCCGAACTGGAAACGATTACGCCTGAATTGCTGGCGTGGATGAACGTGAAGTGGTCTCCGCGGGATTCAACGGCGATGCCCACATGGAAGATCCGGTCGTTGCGTGCGAAGAAGACCAGGTCGCCCGGCTGGATGTCACGGACCCGCACGACGGGCCTGCCGACGGAAAACTGATCCCGGGAGGTGCGGGGGAGAGAAATGCCGAAATGCTTGAATATATAGGTTGTAAAACCGGAGCAGTCGAAATGGTCCGGTCCGTTGGCCGCGTAGCGGTACGGGGTGCCGAGGAATCCCTTGGCGTAGGTGACAAGTTCATGTCCTCGCAGGGAAGTTGTCGCCGGCGTCTGCGGCCGTTCCCGGACCGGTTCGGCTGGTTTCTCTATCTTTTGCGGAGCCTGTTTCTCTTCCACGGGTTTCGGGGCCGGGAGCGTTCCGCCCTGGCCGGTCCGGTATTCATACCGCTGCATGGGGGAGGCATCCTCCGGGAATACCTTCCTCACAACGCCGCAGGAAGAAACGGCCGCGGCGGCCAGCAGCAGGGTCAGGACCTTTTTCATGGACGGGTAAATTCCAGGGGCCGGCCCTCAGGCGTATCTGCGACAAGGCTGCCGTCCCGGACCATGATCTTTCCGTCGAGGAAGACCATGCAGATCCGGCCGAACAGTTTTTCTCCCTGGTAGGGACTCCATCCGCATTTGTAGGCGGGATGGGCCGTGTCTGCTTCCGCCTCCGGATCCAGGACGACGAGATCGGCATGGCAGCCCGGGGCGATGCGGCCGCGGTCCGGGATGCCGAAAGCCTCGGCGGGTTTCTCCGAGAATACGCTGGCGATGCGGGTCAGCGGGATGTTCTCCTGCCGGGCGACCGTGAGCAGCACGGGAAGGGACTGCTGGATGGAGGGGACGCCGGACGGACAGGTCAGGTAGGGATTCTCTTTTTCCGTCAGCAGGTGCGGTGCATGGTCCGATCCGATGGTGTCGATCCCGCCTTCGGCCAGGGCGCGGCGGAGCGCGGCGCGGTCGGCGGCCGTCTTGACAGCCGGATTGCACTTGATGCGACCGCCCAGACGGTCATAGTCTTCCTCGCTGAACCAAAGGTAATTGGCGGATGTCTCGGCGATGATGTTCGGATTGTGGATCTTGGCGGCCCGGATCATTTCGATCTCCTCGGCCGTCGTGACGTGGAGGACATGCAGCCGGGTTCCGTACCGGATGGCCATCTCGAGCGCTTTCGCGGTCGAACGGATGCAGGCTTTCCGGGAACGGATCTGCGGGTGCTCCCGGAACGGGATCTGTTCTCCGTATTTTTCTTTCGCCAGGGCCAGGTTCGTCCGGATGGTGCCTTCGTCCTCGCTGTGGATCAGGATCTCCGCGTCGTTGATCCGGAACAGCCGGTCCAGGGTCTCTTCCCGGTCGACCAGCATGTCCCCGGTGGACGATCCCATGAACACCTTGATGGCGGCGGCGCGGCCGTCCCGCACACATTCCAGGATCTTGCCGGGTTCCTCGTTGGTTGCACCGATATGGAATCCATAATGGGTCCAGGATCGTCCCCGGATGCAATCGGATTTCTCTTCCAGCCGCCGGGCGTCCGTGGTGGGCGGGTTTGTATTCGGCATGTCGATGACAGAGGTGACACCGCCGAGCAGCGCTGCCCGGGATTCCGTCCCGAAATCGGCCTTGCGGGTCAGTCCGGGCTCGCGGAAATGGACATGGGCGTCGATCCCGCCGGCCATTACGACGGCTCCCTGCATGTCGATGGTCTGTGCCGCCTCCGGTTCTCCGCTGTCATGCCAGACGCCGCATATCCGGCTGCCATCGATGCCGAGGGCCCCCATTTTGGCGGAGGCCCCCGTAACGATCATGGCATTTTTCAGCAGGATCATGCGCGCGGAGCGAATTTCCGGAACCGGAGCTTGAGGACGCCCCAGAACGCTTCTCCGAAGATGCCGCTCGACATCTTGGAGGTGCCTTCTTTCCGGTTGATGAAGATGATCGGCACTTCCGCGATCTTGAATCCGAGCCGGTAGGTCGTATATTTCATTTCGATCTGGAAACCGTAGCCTTTCATCTGGACAGCATCCAGGTCAATGGCTTCCAGAACTTTGCGGGTATAGCACTTGAACCCAGCGGTACAGTCGAACACCTTCATCCCCAACACCTTGCGGACATAGACCGAGGCGTAGTACGACATGATGATCCGCCCGATCGGCCAGTTGACGACGCTGACGCCGTCGCAGTAGCGCGAACCGATCGCCAGATCCGCCCCGTCCTTGCAGGCCTGATAGAGGCGGCCAAGGTCGTCGGGATTGTGCGAGAAGTCCGCGTCCATCTCAAAGGTATAGTCGTATCCTTGCTCCAGCGACCAGCGGAAACCGGTCAGGTAGGCCGTTCCGAGTCCCTGCTTGCCGGCGCGTTGGATCATGAAAAGGCGTTCCGGGAATTCTTTCTGGAGGGTCTGCACGATGCCGGCGGTTCCGTCCGGGGAGCCGTCGTCGATAATGAGGATATGGTATCCGCCTTCCAGCGAGAAAACCTTGCGGATGATCTTCTCGATGTTCTCCCTCTCGTTGTACGTCGGGATGATGATGATTTTCTTGTCCATATTACAAATATATGGTAAAAATTCCGGATTCGGTGCTTTTTTGTCTTTTTTCATCAGATCCGCCCTCCAGGGGCTTTCAGGGGCAATTTTTGTAAAAATTTTTTTCTTAGCTGTAACCTCCCGTGAGATCGGGAGGTTACATCGTTTCAAGGGGTGCGGTCCGTTCGGAAAGTCGAAAAAATATTTCAAAAAAAGTTTGCAGGTTCAGAAAAAGTGCTTACCTTT
>Ga0256405_10002161_pt1 | contig 47239 bp, 27 predicted proteins | sample RumenRJG_02DNA_FD_189096 | JGI IMG/M metagenome (GOLD analysis project Ga0256405, IMG submission 189096) | Bovine rumen microbial communities from Lethbridge, Alberta, Canada - RJG_02 | ecosystem: Host-associated > Mammals > Digestive system > Stomach > Rumen | place: Canada: Alberta... | reverse complement strand
AAAAAAAGTAACGAAGTGAAATTTCAAGTGTAAAATAACTCATGAAACCCCACAAATCTAATTCTAAGAGCAAAACCTTTTAATAAAAATTCAATCCAAAAATTGAATTATTGGACGAACTCATAATATCCTCTTCTTTTGACTGGAAACATTTATAATGGGCATTGGTTTTCATATATCCAACACGATCACACTTATAGTAGATAAACAATGCCCAATGCTTTTTATTGTCGTCTGTGGCTGAAAATTTCATGAAGCTATCCTTGATTAAGAGCTTTTTATTGTTTTTTGGATTGTATAAATACAAACAATCAGGATTTAATATGTCATCAAAAATTATATCTTCATAAATCGGCTGGGCGCAAGGTCCGTTTAGCTGAATAACCTGTTGTTTGAGTTTTCCACGTGAATTATCAATTTTTCCTGTAATGTAGATTAGTTTATAGTCTGAATAAACTTCAAGAACTTCAAAAATATCCTCCAGATATACATCCAGCTCATCAATAATGTCCTGTGCTTCGTAACTGTTTATAAAAGTTCCATGAGCATGTTCATTTCTATAATCTTTAGCCTTATTTAATATTTTAATTATCTTGGAACTTGATATTGTATTGAATAGTTTAGAATCCAATTTTGATGTAAAATCTTGATTATTGTAGATTTCAGAAATATTTTGTGTCAACACAACCCATTTTCCAAATGTCATTGATTCGTATGTTTTTAAGTTGCGTGCATTCCAAATGTCATATTTATATTCGCTGTAAACATCATCCGGAAGACCACTGAGTAAAATAATGAAGTTGAAAGCTGCTACAAATTCGAATAATATAAGATATTTTTCCAACTTTTCAACGGTTTCAAATCCCCCTTTTGTGGCGGACAAATAGGATATTGCAAGAGGCCATATTAATCCGTTATATACGTGCTGCCAGCTTCTTGAAAGTTTTGTCAGGCTTCCTCCATCATCTGCAAATTCAATTTCACCTCGAAGTTCACTTATTGAATTTAGCATGTTTTTATAATCCAGGATATTGGATTGGAACTCTTTTTTTAATAATTCAACAGATTTGAAAAATTCGTTGCTTTCATGAACTGCCTTTACTATTTCTTTTTGTACATTTTTTGGAGGAAGTGCTATTCTTGCATGCTGAATGTTTTCTGCCCTGATGAATTCATTTCCTTTTGAAAAGTAAAACAGCTCATCCAAACCATTTGTTGAGTTCAGATATACATAGAGATATTCCAAAAGCAAATCTGATGAAGTGATGTTGACTTCAATATATATTTCACCGTTAAAATCGTCAATGTCCCTGTTGTAGTGAACTATTTTGGAATTGCATGTTTTGCATGTTGATATCAATAGGGTATCCTTTTCATTTTTATCAGTTATCTCATATAACAATGCAAGTTCGCCTAATGTTAAAAACTTAACTTCCCCTTCAATGATTTTTTTGTGGTCTTTGTAAAGCAGGTTTTCCATGTCCTGGCGTTTTTTACCATAAATAAAATTGTTGAATAGTGTCCTGGGGCTGATTTTTGACTGTTCAAGGGCTTTTATATTTGATTTGGATAATTTTTCCCTTGAGTTTAATATTTCATCAACCACCTGATTTGATATGACTCTTCTTTTTAGGGGTTCATCATCATTTGTATTCAGTGCCTCTATTTGACTTAACAATTCCGAATCCGTATTTTGTGAAATGATTTCATTTACATTTACAATTATGCCGTTTTCATATTCACAGAATTCATCATAGGCTTTTGAAATGTTTTTTACCAGTTCCTTTGATATGAATGACCAGTCCCTTACGTTTTCATGCATAACACAGTCTGACTCATCGATTAATATGAAGTCACTGGAAGTTTTATTTGCATCTACTGATATTAAAATCAGGTTTGAATTGTTTTTGTGAACTGGAAGAGACATTATTGCCTTTAGATGATTTGGATTTTTAATGTTTGAAAGCTCATTTATGTTTTCATCAAAATACTGTGAAGATATTGTAATCAATAAATTTGATGAGTAATTCCTTAAAATTTCTCCAAATTGATTTTCATCATCGCTGAAAGCCAGATTAGCTATCATCACATCACATTCTTTAGATGATTTTTTGATTTCAACATTTGTGTTATATATTGCATTTCTTAAATCAGTGATGTTTTGATTAATATTTGGAGCATACAATTCATTTGATTTTAATTTAAATAGGATAGCACCGTCATTTGAAAACAAATCACAGTATGATGAGTTTTTGCCATATAACCCATTGATGATATCCGCTACAAGAGTATTGTATGATTCGCCTGAAATTGATTCAAAAGCATTGTCAAAATCTTTTTTAGATTTTATTTCATATACTTCATCGCCGAAATCTTCCTTTTTAAGATTATCAATATCAAATTCATAGATTATCTCATTAATATTGTCGGAAAATGAATCTATATAATCCATAAGCTCATCTGTAAAATCATCAGATTTTAAAACATCATTTAAATTGTATGGTGAATAGTTATAAAATCCAATCTTTTCTCCTGTCGGATATATTGATAAATCCAAAAGTGTCCTTTCCACTTCATCATCATAATTATCCCAGGAGTCATATTCCTTTACAACATCCTCTTTGGAATAATTCAATGCACTGTCAAATAATCTCAATAATCTGGTTATCATGAATTTAACCCTTTGAATTGTTTTTCTTAAACTTTTCTGTGTATATCTCTAACTTATCGACATTGCAGTTTTGAATGCCGTAATTTATCATGATGTTTATTGCACGCGCAATATCGTCATTGTCAAGGCATGCGGTTGTCTCGTATTTGAGGCCTTCATAATTCGGCTGCTCATTGGTTTTTTTGAATTCCTCCTTGATGTCTTCACGCAAATCTTCATTAATATAAGATTCAATGATGTTGATGATTCCTTTTGAAAAGGTATTTCCAAACATGCACGCATAATCTATGCCTAACTCGGAATTTTTCGGATAACTGTCCGCTTTTGCATTGAATGATCCGTAATTCTGATAGCCGAGTACTGCAAATCTTCCTTCCACAGTATGTGCACAGTATTCATCTACAAGATAATTGAAGTCCTTAAGTAAAATTTCACATACAAATGCTTCTATTGCATCGGTTTTATCCGTATCCAGTATCATCATTATTGCCTGTTCGAATATTTCAGCAAGAATGAAATGGGCCAGTTCATGGATAATAGTTGTAATTTCAGTTGGGAAGTATTGCCTGTCATCGATATTGATTTCATTATATTGGAAATTGCCCAAATCTCCTCCTCCAGTCTTATATTTGACTATTACAAATGATTTGGCAAAGAGCAATATTTTTTCAATGAGACTTAACCTGTTTATATTAATGGAATTCTCTTTTATTAAATCAGATAAAACCTTCTGGTAGGTTGATTTTATTTTGGATAGAATAAACTCATAATCGTCATAATCTAGAAAAGCTTCCTGTAATCTGTAAGTGTTGTTTTCATTCAATAAATCATGAATGCTTCCAAATTTATTAGTATGGCCTTTGATATTATAATACTCATTGGGATATGACTTGATTTCTTTGATTTTGATTTGAGGCTCTTCTACCAGCTTATCCCTGCAGTGGCATTTAACACAGAAATTATAATCTTCAGGATATTTTGCACCGCAGCATGGGCATTTCTTAACTAAATCATATTTATAGACCAGTTCAATCAGTTCTTCGCAGCTGTCACAGAAATTATCTTCACTTTCAAATTCTTTTCCGCATTCCGGACAGATTTTGGTATTCAAATCGGCTGAAATGCTTTCAATAAAGTCATCCTTTGCAGGAGGAAGATCTTGCCTTACTTTTCTAATGGGGTGAACATCAAATTTTGGTGTGAATTCATAATCCTCGGTTTTTTCATCCTCTTTTTTAGTCTCATCATCAGCTGTCCGGTCAAAATCAGACGATTCATCAACTTCATCATTTTCTGTAGATTCGTCAATATATGATTCATTTATCTCACTTATCTGAGGAACAGATCCATTGGAAATTGTTTTGATGTAGTCGATGTCAATAATGTATGAGTATAGTTTCTCCAAATCATATTGCGTTAACTCTTTTTTAGATGAGTTGAATTCATGAATCCTGTGATAGTATTTGTCTTTAAATGAATTGAATTCTTCAATTTCCTTGGTTGAAAATTCGAATTCGTCAAATGTCTGTAATATCAAATAATTTTCATTTAATTTTTCAAATTCTTCAATGAAATCTCCTTTCATGTCTTTTAATTTTGATAAATAATGTGCATATTCAGTTGAATAGTAATTGTAGTCTTTTAATAAATAATCCTCTTTAGGTTCATCGTTTGAAAAGAGTTTCACCGTCTTGTTGATGTCATCGCGAATGTCTCTAAATGATACAATATTTCCCATAGACAATACTTGAAGCAATGCCTCATATTTTAGATTGCAATCCAAAAAGATAGTATTTAATTTGGTGTTTTTTAAATTTCCTAAGATGTTAACGTCAAATGTATCATAAAACATGGACTCATCTATAAGCAGCAATTCAATTTCACCATTATTGAATCTGTCAATGATGTTTTTTTCATATTTCTCTTTAACTGATGCGTTATTCACATGATATTTGAATGGGATATCCTCTTTAAATAACTCATTATAATCGTTAATTATTGCCTCAAAATGGTCCTGGGCAGGAATTCCTAAAATGTTATCGTTTGAGTTGAACCTGAATACTGCAACAGCATTATCCATTGAGTTATAGTATTTGATTAAATCCTCTTTAGATGAAGTGACCAATATTGACTGTGAGGAAATGCTATCTTTAATTTTTCTTGAAACCAAATCAATCCGAATGTCTGATGACAAATTGAACCGGTTTAAATCAGACCTATCACCATAAATGTCAATATTAACACGCTTTGTGTAATTATCCGAATAGTAATCTTTCAGATTATATGTGAAAATATGATTGTCAAAGATGTATTTTGTAGTCTTATCCAAAACAATATTGTCATCAAATATCGGAGCATGGCTAAACAAGTAAAATAAACTGTTTTTACATTTGTCCTTTAAAAATAATGGATTGTACCTGTTATAATTTGTCTCGTAGTCATTAAAAATAAATACCACTTTTTCATCACATATATCATCAGTTACGGGAATGATATTTTTGATATGGGAAATAATAAAATTTTTGCGCTTGAAAAAATTCAAAAACTGCTTTTTGTTTTTAGCGCGATATTTCTTTGGATATGATGATTCGCTGTTTGAAGGAACATAGACAACCTTAAAATCCCTGGAAAGCAAATGTGCCAGTCTGAATGATGTCAATGTCAGCCCGGAATCATAGGTCATCCATAAATATCCATTTTCATTTCTTAATATGGCCTTTTTAACCTCCTGTATGGCCTGAATCTGATAAGGCCTAAGCATGCAATACTCATCAGTGAAAGGATTTTTATAAATATAAAAATTCAACAATTGGGCCAAATTATCAATAGTTAAAAATGAATTGGTGAATTCATCCAAATGATTAAAATCAAACCAGTTAAATGAATTATCATAATCAAAATCATGATCATTGAAAAAATAACGTGTATTGACATTATTTGAAATTACAAAAATTTGAACATAAGAAAAAAGCCCTGAATATGTGTGGGCTTCATATCTTTTAATCTGATTAAATGCTTCCTTTAGCTCAACACCCATCTTTTTAAGCTCAATCTGAATAATAGGAATACCATTGATTAAAATAGTAACATCATAACGATTAGTATAATCAGATTTTATGGTAATTTCCTGTGAAACCTGAAAAATATTTGAGTTGAAATCATCCAAATCAATAAAGGAATAAGTGTCATGTCCTTCCATTAACTTATCAAAAGAAACATCATTTATTAGGTAATTATAAATATCTGAAAATTCTCTGTCAGTTAGGGAAATATTATTGAACAGTTCAAATTGTTTTTTAAAATTAGCTATTAACTCATCCTCATTTTTAATTTCAATAAAATTAAAGGAATTATTTTCTAATAATTTAAGAAAATAATCCTGTAAATCTCGTTCAGACTCTATCATAAGTAAAACACCTATGGGTTACAGACAGAACATGGAGTTTTACCCGCAGCGATTGCCTGGTCTCTAGATGAATAGGTAATCTTATTTGAACCACTTATCTTTTGAGCCCATTCACAATCAGGTCTGTGGAACTTGTCTGTTTTTGCGCTGGCAACATATGTGGATGATTCAGAACTTGATGATGCTGAATTACTGTCACTTGTTGCAGTAGTGTTATTATCAACACTTGTAGTGTTGTTAGCTGCAGGAGTTTGCTGAGGAGCTGAAACTTGAGCATTACCTTGTGCAGGTGCCTTTGTAAGAATACCACTTGCAAAAACTCCAACAATAGCAATGACAACAATAATAGCAACAATAGCAATTATTTTAGTGTTAGATGATCCTCCTTTTTTAGAATCAAAGGATTCACCGCATTTTTTACATCTGACTGCATCACTAGAATTTTCTGTACCACAATTATCACATTTCACCATAAAAAGTAATACCTCCCTAAATAATTACTTCTATAATATAATATTGTTCTAACTTAGTAATAAATTATTAAGGAGAACACACTTTACAAGGTGAATAACCCTTACTTATTGCTTCATCCCTTGATGAGAAAACAACCTTATTTTTGGATGATATTTTTCCTGCCCATTCACAGCCGGGAGTATGGAATTTTCCAGAGTTGGAACTGGCAACATATTTAGTACCTGAACTTGTTGATTTAGTAGATGAACTATCCTTTGAATTATGATTAACAGGAATATCACTGTCAACATAAATATCTGAAGTAGTATCATTAAATAAAATCTTTCCATCCTTATTAGAAATTACCATATTGACTGATTTAACATTATCTATATCACTTGGTAAATCAAGGCAAAATGAACCAGAACTATATACACTACATTCTTTAAATCCAATAATATTATTATTAGAATCATAACAGGTTAAATTAATTAATTTTTTAAAAGATTCATTACCATCAATATAAAACTCCAAACAATATTTCGTATTATTTCCACCATTATCGGATGAACATATAAATTTTTTAATTGTTAAATCATCTATATTTAAAGAATCTTCTTTAGGAGAATCATCATTATAAAAATTAAATCCTGAAAATAATTCATTAGAATTACTTTGTGCTTCTACAATTGATGCAGCACAAAGAAAAATAATTAATGCAAAGATTATGGCCGTTATTTTTTTCATTTTTTTAACCTCTAATCATGATACACTCCAGCTTTCTCATCCCAATGGTCGTGAGGACCAATATAATGTCCACCATGTTCGCTGGTGTAAGTCCAACCATATTGTTGAGCATGTTCTCTTGTAATTCCTCCAGAATCAACTGCAGGTCCAATGGAATTACTGGAAGATGAACTGGAAGAAGATGAAGTGGATGAGGATACAGATTTTTGAACTTCACTGACTTTTTCTTTTATTTCCAAATTAGATGACAATGATGAATTCATTAATTTATCATTACCATTGAAAATAACAGTTACAGAATAATTTCCTTTAGCTAATCCGTTTAATGATATATTACAAAAACCCCCATTATCTGTTAAAGTTGATTTATTTGTTATGCTACCGTTTTGGTCTTTGAATACTAAAATTACTGAAGCATTAGCTATTGATGTATCATTTAATGTAGTTAATTTAACAGAAACAGATTCATTTTCATAAACAGAAGTATTACTTGCCATTGCCAATTTAGTTTCCTGTTTTTGCATATTCGGCATTACAACAACCACACCAATTATTAAAACTATAATAATTGCTATTAAAATGCCTATTGTTAATTTATCATTCATTTTAATCATTTATTTCCTAAAATCTCTTTTTTAAGTTTTTCAATGTCTTTTTCATCTTTCTTTAAAATACTTGAACTTTTCGATGGTTTTTTCTGTTTTAAAAATACCTCCTTCTTCGCGATAGATATTTCTTCTTCATCATTAAGTGAATCATATAATTCTGAATTAAAACCATCTGGTTTTAGCGTATTTTTCTTAGATTCATTTTCATATAATTTACTATGACTTTTGTATAATGACTGAGATGTATCTTCATCATCTTCATCATCATTTAAATCAACAATAACATTTTCTTTATCAATTAAACCTTCTTCTTGCCATATTTCAAAGTCTTTTTTAGTAAAGTTAATATCAAATAATTTTAAAATACGATCTAACGGATTTCCATCATTGATTAATCTATTTAAATATAATAAATTTGGTTCTATATAATGGCCATAGAAAAACTCTGAAAATTCCTTAAATTCCTCATCACTTTTACCTTTATAGTACCAGTCGTATACATCATCAACTGTTACACCAGCACGTTTTGTGGCAACATCACTTTTACTGTCATTCAGGATTTCTCTTTTAACAATTTCCATCCTTTCATGCAATAATATTTCATCGATTTTTTGTTTTAATTGAATATATTCTTCACTGGATAAATTTGATTTTTTAAGTGACTTTTCATGGGTTCGCCCGTCAAGTATCTCTTCAACATATCTCTCCATTTTAAATGACAGGTATTTGTCATGAAATTCATCATTAGTTTGATAATAATGAATCAGTTCATCTTTTGTCAAATCAACATTGCTTAATGCTTTTGTAAATGATTTGGTTTTAATTTCCATTAAAAATCTTTGGAGGTGTTTTGGTATGACTTCATTTTCATAGTAATCATATAATTCTGAATATATTTTTGATCCTCTCTTGCCTAAAAGCAAAAAGCGGTTGATTTCATTTACTGAAACTTCAACATTTTGTGAAATCTCTTTTTTGATTTTGTTACTTTTAAATCCGTCTAAAACCAAATCAACAATAACTTTCAGGTTTTTATCCTTAAATTCATCAAATAGTTTGTTTTTTCTTTTTAACCATTTGTCTACTATTGATTCATCTAAAGCAATACTTTCACATGCTAAAGATTTTGTCTTTCCTGTTTTTCTCTCATTGAGGTATTTGTCCATAAGGATTTTATTTGATTTAACATAAAAATCCGAATCGATTTTAGCATCATCAAGCCACTGATAAAAGTCATCGACGGTGATTTTAGTTAATATACATGAATTTTTCAAATCATTTGTTGTTAAATGTATGAGCAGCTGCTCTTTTCTGTCATTTACGATTTTTTCATATTCCTTGCCGAACTCGTTTTCCTTGAATTTGGAGTATTTAACTAAATCATCATATTCCTTTTTAGTGATACCGGCCTCTTCAATAACCTGAGATTTGGATTTCCCTTCATTCAATAGTTTTAATATCAAGTCTTTCTTGATTTGGGATAGTTCTGATTCAAATTCAGGATATAATTTTGGGAAAAATTCAAGCATTTCTTTTGAAATGTTTAACTGTCTTTCAATATCGCTGTCTTTAATTCCTTCTCTTTTTAGGCTTAGATAATCTGTTATTAAAAGTCTGTTGAATATGACAAATGATTCACTGATTTCATTTTTCTTATACTGATTTAATTTAATCAGATACCATCTTTTCAAGTCCTTTTGCGGGATGGTAGTGTATTCAATACTGTCCCAGATGTTTTCTGTGGTTAAAAGATCTGTTTCGAACTTGTTAACAATTTCTTCATTTATTATTTTAAAGAATTGGTAGAATGGTTCCTGTTTGTAAGAACCTTGTCGGTATTCTTTGGTTTCTTTTATTTCAGTTGGTGATAATTTGTCTTCTCTGAATTTTGTTATCAATTCTCCTATTCTTATGTATTTGTCAATTCTTGCCATATATGATTCAATGTTTAGATTGTTGAATTCATAAAATCTCCCTTTTACTTTCAACAAGTTGCTTTTAACTAACGAATTGATTAACGGGAGAACATAACCTTCATGAATACCATATTCTATTAAATCCTCTTTTGTGAATTTAGAATCCTTTCCGAAACTGTTTCTGATACTTATGAAATTGTTTGCATTATCAATCTGGCGGTTGCAGTCCTCACAAAATATTGAGTAATTTGAATGGTTCGGCTCGCCGCACACAACACAATAGTCATATTTGAACTCCACAATCTCATTGAAATCCGGAATTTCTAAAAGCTCGATTTCATCATCACTGAAATCAAGCTTTAGAGGTTTATATTCAGGAACTCCCTTGTACTGATCATAGCTGTCACTGTCACGGTAGAACTTTTTGGCAATATAGAAAAGCCTTTCATGCAATTGCAATGCCACAACATACTCGTTTTTCTCAATATCCTCAAAATTGTCATGTATATGGCTTCTCATGTTATAGGCGTTTTTGATTTTTTCCTTAAATCCATAGGCTATACCATCCAGTCTGTAGACAGCATCAATTTGGTCTGAAAAGTTCTTTCTTGAGTTGTACTGGATGTTTACTGAATTTAAGTATTGTTTTAGAATATATTCTAAAAAAGTAGTTGCATCAGCCTTTACGCCTGATGGAGAAATATTAACCTGTTTTTCAATACGCTTTCCAAGCTTCCATAAAGTAGTATCAAAATCCCTTAAAAAATCAAAATTAGACAAAATTACTCACCTGTTATATATAATATTAGAACAATATAATATTTAAATATTATAATTTTAATAATTATAAATATGAATAAACAATTCAAGGATTTTTACGACACCCTTTTGGAAAATCTAGACAATTATACAGGAGAATATGAATCCTTTATAAACTACGGACCAAATTTATTTAAACTATTATGTGATTTGTTGAATGCAGATATTGATGTTAGTTTAAGACTTCCAATCTGCGGTGCAATAGCTTATTACGTAACGCCCGATGATGTAATATCCGAACAGATTTACGGTCCCTACGGATATATTGATGATATTTATCTGGCTAGTTATGTTTTAAAAATGGTTGCGGACAGACATGGATATGCATTTTTGCAGGAAAATTCAAATTTTGAAGTAGAGCCTATTGTCAAAGAGTGCGAGTTGAAATCTTTAGAGATTTTAAATAAAGATGAAGTAGAAAGCATTATTGCTTATATTGGGCTTTAAACTTCCAAAAATTTAATATTTTAAATATAGTTTCTACAATTTGTTATTTTAAGAAGTTTTAGAAATTAATGAAGGGAAATACATTTAAATCATTCCCCTTAGCCTGTTTTTATAAAAAAAACCAAATTAAATCATATATTTGTTAACACCATTAGCTAACTGTAAATTACTTATTTTTACAGAATCTTACATTAAATTCACATTTATTACAATTTTGTTTATTTTTTTCAAAAATACCACGGATTATATTGGATGATATGCTGTCCAATAGTTCAATGGATTGTTTTTCATCATTTGGAGTGCAATCAAATTCATGTACTTCATTATTATATAATGAATGTAGAATAATCTTATTTATAGTCTTATCTTTAAATTCATCATATTCTTTAATCAAATAAGAATAATAATTATAAAGAACACTGTAAAATTCTAGACTGTTTTTATCCATTTTTTTATCAGAACCTATGAATTGAACAATAGAAATTTCATCATCATTTTCTTTAATGATTAAGTCTATAGTTCCATTAACTTCACATGTTTCAAGTGATAGTGATACAGGAATATTATTTTGCATAATATCATAATTTGAACCATATTTGTCCCAATATCTAACAATATTCTTAATTATATTCAATGATTTTTCATTTGAACTGATATTATGTTTTTTTATGGAAGATTCCACACTATATTTAACATCTTCCACTGACATGTCCTTATGATTATGAATAATTTCCAGCAAATTGTGTGCTACCATTTCAGTATAGTTATCATCTGTAATGTCCAGTTCCAAAGAGATGTTATTGCATAAATCAAATCTAAAAGGACAGAACAGGTAATCTTTCATGATTTTTTCAAAATAAATTACAGGCACCAAATCTCTTTTATTGAAGATTTTAGATGATTGTACTTTTTTAACTTTATTAATATTTTCCAATGGAAAATATTCAAAATTAATATCTGCATCATGCAACTCTTCAATAAAGTTAGGAACCCTTTCAATTGTGGATAAAATTAAAATTTCCTTTGCTCTAGTGGCTCCAACATATATTTTTCTATATTCTTCACTGTTATGGAAAGACTTAAAACTTTTTGGTGGACGTTCTAGAAACTCAAAATATGTTGGGAAAAATCCTGAATCCAAACGTGGATTATTTGGTTCTTTACTATAAATTGTCGGGAACTTGTCTCCTAAAGAAGCAATGATGACAATAGGATATTCCAAACCTTTTGAATTATGTATTGTTCTCACATGAACTTTATCCATTTCTTCTTCCAATTCATTATATGAACTGCTGTATGATGAAAGAACACCATTTAAATAATTAAACAAACCGTAATAATTCTTATTACCCATGATACTTTCATAATTTTTTATAATGTTTGATAATAATGAAATGTCCTTTTTAATTTTTAATGTATTTTCGGGGTTTTTTAAAGAAATCTCATCATAGTAATTTGTAAAAGTGATGAATTCTTCAAATAACCTTAATGTAGAAGGTCTATTATGATAATTTTCATCATTGATTTGTAATTTTAGTTCATTTAATCTTAGGAAGAAATCTAAATCGTTTTCATTAACAATACCCAACTCCATTAAACCGGATTCATCCAAATCAGCCAAGTTAACCATTTTTACATTATCTATAACTTCACGGATAAAATCTATATCATATTCAAATACTTCCACATAGGATAAATCAATGGAAAAATGATATTTTTCAGAATAAAGTTTTTCTGCTTCCTTAATTACATCTTCTTCATAATTTTTTTGAATATTGAATAAAATTTCTTTTGTTTCATCCGATAAACTGAAAAAATCACTTGATGCATATAATTCATCAGTAAAACCGTATAAATTTAAAAAATTGTTTTCATTCTTTCTATTGTAAGGTAACCTATATTGATCATAATCCAATAAGTACCAATATAAAGTTAAAATTGCTTTAATCTCATCTTGGTCTAAAAAATCCTTTTTACTATTAATATAATAGTCTACATCTGCCAATTCCAATTGTTTAACAAACTTATTAATTTTTTCATGGGAGTTGAATAAAATTAAAACATCACTGTAATATTTAATTTTATTATCATTTTTTAAACTTTTTATGATATAGATAAGATTATTGAATTCCTGATCTTCATCAAAATTTTTTAAATGATAAACTGGAGAATAATATTGTTTTTTAGATACCAATTCTTTCTTTACACTTCGTTTTTCATTAATAAACTTTTCATTGAATTCAACTATATCTCTTGTGGATCTATAATTTGTGTGTAATTCAACATTTTCATTATTTTCTTTATCTTCAATATACTCTTCAAAATTTCCGGGAATAGCCCCCCTAAATCCATAAATACTTTGATCCAGATCTCCAACAATAGTAAATGTCTCTGAATTTTCCTGTAACTTATCAATTATTTTTTTAATATGATAATCAGTATCTTGAAACTCGTCAACAAGTATATTGGTATAATTTGTTTTAAAATTACATAAGATATCGTAACCTTTTTTCAATAGATAATTATCATCACATGACCTATTTTTTTCCAATAAATCCAAATATATTGGATAAGATTCTATGAATTTTAAATATTTCGCATAATAATGGGGAGTGCTATATTTTTTTTCTTTTAATATTTGATTAAATTCTGGAAATTTTCCATTGGTTTTTTGAGAATATTCGTCAATGAAATCTTTATATTCGTCAGTTATTTTATTTAAGTCTTTAATATGTTGAGCAAATTCATTGGTTTTAATGCCAAAGTTAAAATATTCATCATATCTTTTTTGTAAAATTCCCAAATCACTTCCATAAATGGAGTAATAACCTGAAAAACCCAAATCATCTGAAAATTTTTGAATGAATAAAGATTTTTCCCCATATCTATTTAAAAAATTATATGGAATATCTTCATATTTATAAAGTAGATATCTACAAAAAGAGTGAACAGTACTTATCCTAATCTGATTAACAACATGAGGTTTTAAATCGGTTTCATATTTTAATCTATTTTTTATTTCATTAGTGGCTTCGTTAGTAAATGTAATGAGTAATATTGACGATGCATCAACCCCATTTTTTATAAGAAAACGAACTCTTTCCACAATGACACGAGTTTTACCCGAACCAGGACCCGCATTTATGATTAATGGCTTGTTTCCTGTATATGTCACTGCTTTTCTTTGATCCTCATCAAGGAATATGTTTTCATCAACTTGTTTGATTTTAAAGCCATAATCATCTTTTATTATTTCATAATTATTGAGTTTATTGATTATATTATTTGTTTTTTCATCAGTGTTTTGAACTAGTACATTTTTAAATTCATTTACTATATCATTCAAATAATCATAGAAAAAGTTTTCGGACAATAATTTTATATGTTCAAAATATAATTTCTCATCAGAATCACTACTCAATAATAATGAATCAATTTCAGATATTGTTAAATAGTCATCTTGATTTTTAAGAATAATATTAATGTTTTTTAAAATGTTTTTGGATTTGTTTGATAAATCTTGAAAAATGCTTTTTTGTGAATTCAAATCCATATGATTTAAAATTCCATGAATGTTTGAATCATCAATCCATTTCAAATTATTTAACTCATCATTTAACTCATCACCCATAACATTTATGTGGGAGCTTAATACATTACAAAAATATTCCTTAGTGAAAAATATTCTTTTTGAACTTATATAATTGATAAATTCATTTGTATTAATTTCATTATTGTGAATGTTATCCAAATAATTAAAAACTTCATCTGATGTGAATCTCTGGTTAACATCAAAGTTTTCTAAATTATACTCATAATCCAATTTTTTAATATTAAACTCATTGAAACAGTGCAATACTATATCAAAAATTTCATGATGAATTTCTTTGCACTCTTCCAAACCAAAATTATGGATATTATTGGCATGGACATTAGAATTACCAAAACGTTTTATTTTAAAATATTTTTCTTTAATATTTTTATTAATCAATTGATTATAATAGCATTGCTTAATTATTTTTTCTAAATTAATCCCCAGTTTTAATTTCCACTTCTTTTCTTCTTTGATTAAGTAATTGTTTCTTAAATTCGTATCCTGTAATGCTATTTTAATAATAGCAAATTCCGAAATGGTTCTGCTGCCCCCTAATGCAATATTATAACAGTTATTTATAATACTTTTCTCAAATTGAATGCATAATTCATAAATGTCCTTAAATGATTTATCTTCCTTTAAAAAATTAAATATACTCTCATGTTCCATAGTATCACTTTAATTAAGTCATATTTCTTTAGATAATTTTATTAAGTATTCTTCGTTGATTTCATCACTTCTTAATTTATTTTCATAAATTAATCTTCCAGCATTATCCAATACAATTTCACATTCATCATCATCTAGATTTAAAAGAGTTTTCAACTGATTAATAGAAAACGAAGAAAGTTTTCTGCGTGCTTCTGATTGATTTATGAATAACTGATTTTCAATTTCTTTTTTCCAATAGAATTGTACTGAATTCATTACCCCATAGTTGTTATCAATTTTATCTTTTATCAAATCATGTATTTTATTCAGTTCATTATCGGTAAGATTATATTCACGAGAATAAAAGCTACATTTATTTTTAAATGAGTTAAGTATTTTATATTGTTCTTTTTTTGATTCAAAACCTTTTAAATAAATTTTAAATTTAGTTTGAATTTCATCCATCACAATCTCGTTTTCACCTATTTCATCTTCAATTTTCTTAATAATTTTATTGGCATCCACCTCATCGATATCATAAAAATCAAGATATTTTTTATATGATTCACTTTCAATAAACTCATCCCAATACAAATTAGATAAATAATTATTTTTCAAATCAGAATATAAATCGAAATAATAAGAAACGATTTTAGAAATATCTCCATAAACAATACCTTCATTGATGTCAGATTTAATTTTTTCAATCAAATGAGAACATTCTTCATTTTCAAAGTTCTTTGTTGAGAATTTAAATATCAAGTTAGAAGTATAAGATTCTAAATCTGAAATCAATTTGTTTTTCTCTTCATCATTCAAATTATCAGCAGCAAATTCAGACATTGAAATAAACATGAATGAAATAATCTCATCAATCAAATCTTCAGTTAAATCTATGTTAAACTCAAAATTTTTATTCTGATCTTCAGAGGTATACTCTTCAGATTCAATAGAATTTTTTTCTAAATCATAATCTTTTTCCATTAATTCTTCAGTTCCATCAATCAAAACATTATCTTCGGATAACATATTTTCAGAATCATCATCAAAAATATATTCATCATAAAGCCTATCCATATCCTCATAAGATAAATTCATATAAAACCTATCAACATTACCAACAAACAATTCATCAGAAATTTCATCTTCAGAAACTTCCAAAATATTCCTGTTATTAGATTCATTTTCCTGAATGTATTCTATATTATCAGAATTATTATCATTATGCATCCGTTCTTGGGAAAATTTTTCAAAATTTAAAGCTTTTTCTTTTTCATAATTTACCATGACATCATTTAAAGGAAATATCTCACCTGAATTAAGATGATCATTAATATCTTTTAAAATAATTGATAAATCATTTGTTTTTGAATTATTTAATGAAAAAATTAATATATCAAAAGTTTTAGTGATATTCCATTTTTTAGGTATATTTTCACTAAATTCATAATCTCCGAATTCATTCTTAATAAAAATATAGTTATTCAATTCATTTTTATCATTTTCACTCAAATTTAGATTTTTGATAATTTCTTTAATCCGAAAAGTATTTAAATTAAATTCAAGTAAAAATACAGGATTATTAGTATTATCTTCAGAATTATGAACGATTACATCACTATCTATATCTTCATCTATATCTTCATCTATATCCTCATCTATATCCTCATCTATATCCTCATCTATATCCTCATCTATATCCTCAGCAACCAAATCATCAAAACCACTAACAACAATGTCATCAACATAATTATCAGTTGATAATTCATCAAAATCATCAATATCAATAATATATAAATATTTATTTTCTAAATTATTGTCAAACTTAAAATTATTAAAAAGATATTCTATATTATTAATCAAATTCTCAGAATTTAAATTACCTAAATTTATATAATATAAATTACTTTTTTTTGATTTAGTAGCGAATTTCAAAGTAAATATTTCTTTTATTTTATTATATGCTATTGAATTTTTTTCCAAATGAATTAAAATATAAAGATCTTCCTTATTAAAACGTATTATTGTAGAAGAAAGAGAATTCTTATTATATTTTAATATAAATTTAGGAATAAACATTTTATCATTTTTTATTGCAAAGTAATAAATCGATTCAGTATTTGAAACTTTTAATCTTGAAAAACACAGGGTTTTTTCATTATAAAACCTATTAAGAGAATTAGATGAATGTTTTGGAACAAAAGTCTTATCAATTTTTACATAATCATTTTTAGAAAAATTGCTTTTTAAATATGAAAATAATTTCTTTTCCGGATTACTTTTAACCATATTATCACCTATTTATCAAACCAAGTACTTTTCAATTTATTTTTTGAAATTAAAAATAATTGTAATCTGTTTTCATTTGAAATATTTTTATTGTCATCTAAAATAACATAATCAAAATAAGACACATAATCTTGATTGAATATATTAATTGCACTTTCTAAACTTGAAATTATAATTGGAAAGTTATCTTTTAAGTTTTTATCTAATGGGGATGTGTCTAATGAATTTTTATAAATCCTTGAACTTAATTCATCAAGTTCATTCACATTACTTAAAAAATCATCCTTATTATTTTTAATAAATTGAATTTTATCTTCATAAATAATTTTATTATCAATTAATCGTGTAAACTTAATATGGGGAGTAATTAATTGATTCAGTTCATTAAATGAATAATCAAAATCTGTTTTATTAAAATATTTGAAACAAATTTCCTTGTATTGATTCAATTCATTAATATAATAATCTGTATGTTTATTGTAATTGATTATTTCATCCCCTATAAGTTTTATTAATCCATTTAATTTCTCCAAGTTCAAAATAGCATTAATTTCTTTAAATATGGAGTAATTTTCATAAATATTATCAGAATGTTTTAATTTATTTATTTCGGATAATAGTTTATCCCCATTTTCATGGATAGTGCAATAAACATCCTTTTTATTTTCAATATTCCTATTAAATGATTTTATGAATTTAATTTTTTCATCTGAGAGATCATGGAAACTTTTAATTGTATCTTCAGCAAATATCCCCTTATTATAAAGCAATGTATACTTCTCATCCATTTCTAATTTATTTTTAATAGCATCAATATCACTAAATAATCCTTTCCAGATACCATTCAAATTTATACTGATTATATTCCTATAATCATTGATTTTACATTCTAATTTATATAGGTAGGAATATTGATTTAAAGCATCTCCAAATAATTTAATAGACGATTTATTAAAATTATCTTCAACACCATCAAATAAAATAAAATATTCATCATTCAATGATGACAGGTTATTAATAACGAAATTCATGTCATTAATCGCTTTATCTACATCAACATACTTATTTTTTAAGGATTTTTTAATTTCATCCAAGTCAGTATTAAATTTTTCAATGTATTCAAGGACATTATAGTCAGAAGAATTTAAAATATTATTTTCAGGTTGTAATTGATTTAAAAAAGATGTTATGAAATCATGCTGGGAAAAATTACCTATTTTTGAATTTAATTTTCTAAAAATATAATTATTAAAATATATTTTAATAAAATCAATGAAAATTATAAGTTTTTCCTTAAAATAATTTAATTTATTGATAACGATTGTTTTTTCAACATTATTTTCTTGATATTCACTTAATAAATCAATAAACTTTTTTGAGTTATTAATATTAATTAAATTAGGATTATTATTTAATATAAATAAATTATCCATAACACATATCTTTTCATAAACATTAGAACAATTAATATGCAAAAGATTATATAATGAATCAAGTTCTTTCAATGAACTATCAAACCAAATAATGCTCTTTTTAAAATTAATTAATTTCTTAGAAAATTCTCTAATTTTTGCATCAATTGAAATTTTCTTTTCATTAAAATTTTCATCAGAAAGGATGTGATTTGTATAATCCCAATAGATTTTTATAAAATCATTTAACTCATTTGCATCATTATCATCTATATATAAACAATCATTAGGAACAACATTTAAATCTGCAATAAATTGCATATCTTCAAAATCTTCAAATAACATTATTGAATATTCCTTATTTAAATAATCATTTATTTTCTTAAATTTTTTTAAATCTTCGGGCGAAGTTAATACTTCAGATAAATCTAAAATTTTATTTTCTTTATTCTTTAGCAAACTTTTCATAAAATCAAGGTTATTTTTTTTATTGCTTACAAAAAGAAATGAATTATTGACAGAATTTGATTTAATAAAATCAGAATACTTTTTTAGTGCGAAATGTATATCTTTAGCAGTGTAAGGCATATAAAATTTATAATCAATATACTGCAAATTTTTTTTATTATCTATAATCCACCCATTATTTTCAAAATGCTTTAATAGTGAATACCTGTCATTTTCCGTGAATGAAACATCAAAACCACAATATTTACAAATATCATAAATATTATTTTTATAAATTTTTTTACGACATACTGGACATAATATAAAATTATCATCAGAATATCTATTTTCAACATTATCTAAATTATTTTGATGTATCGGATCATTATCTAAACGAGATCCTATACCACGACTCACTTGTGATTCTGCAGCACCTCTCCCCCATTTCATATAACCACCAGTTATTTTTCATAATTTCTTTTCTTAAATATCATTTTCATCTTTTTTAAGATACATAAACTTTTAGTTGAATCTTTGAGTTAAATATTTTATATTAAAGTAAAATTTCTTTATAGAATTAATCTTCTTTAAATGAATATTCCAATATAATGCTAAAAATACCATATAATTCTTTTAGAGATTCCCTAAGTCTTATTTTATCCATATGTTTCATTGTTTTGCCCCGGTGAGAAATATTGCACCTAATCGTATAATAATATTTTATTGATTTGATATTATTGTTTTTATTTAATTCCTTTTCTTCCAAATCATCTGTTGTATAAATGAAATCTTCTTCACGTCCAATTAACTTTAAATGTTTTTTGAAAAGTTTTTCTTTAGCCAATTCTTTATTATTCTGATTAATTGATGATTTACCATATTTCAATGCACCGAATCTTTCTATGATTGACCACAATAACATATAATGCATCTGAATTTCAAAAAACTTATTATAATAATCAAAAAACCCTACTTTTTCATCTATTTTATTTTCAATATAATTTCCAATTAATTCTATGCCCTCGTTAAAAAATGGATCATATTTTCCATCAAAATCTACTATGGGACTTTCATGGGGAAAACTACCTAATTCAGGATCCTTTCCCAACAATACATTAACCCTACCATCTCCAATCTTTATTTCTTTCCAAAAATACAATTCCGTAAGTTTGAATTCATTGATTTTATCAAACCCCTCTCAACAGAATAATAAATAGAATTATATTTCAATCCCATTATAGGTCTGATTTTATCCTTTTGAATGCCCATATTCAGAAAGTGGGTTCTTTAATTTCAATCCCATTATAGGTCTGATTTTATCTTGTAGATTCATTCGTTTGCCCATGGTGTTAGATTTCAATCCCATTATAGGTCTGATTTTATCTCGTTCTTTTTTTCACTGATGATTTGTTCTCCTTCATTTCAATCCCATTATAGGTCTGATTTTATCTTATTTTTTTTATTTTTTTCATAAGGCCAAAATGATTTCAATCCCATTATAGGTCTGATTTTATCATTCACAGTTAATTCTATTGAATACCATGTATTATTTCAATCCCATTATATGTCTGATTTTATCAGTCTGCAGGATTTGATGTTGACTGTTTAGTTTAATTTCAATCCCATTATAGGTCTGATTTTATCTGGGCTTACAAGACAATGAATATCTTATACCTCAATTTCAATCCCATTATAGGTCTGATTTTATCTACTATCTGAAAAATTAGGAAGTTTTAAACAATTCCATTTCAATCCCATTATAGGTCTGATTTTATCACGGAGAACTAAACTTAATCCGTATGGGAGATATATTTCAATCCCATTATAGGTCTGATTTTATCTCTTCCATAGTAGTATGTTTCTAGTATTTCGCCTATTTCAATCCCATTATAGGTCTGATTTTATCACATTAACTTATTCTTATATCCTGATAAGAAAATATTTCAATCCCATTATAGGTCTGATTTTATCGTTCTCCACACCCTACAAGTACTGGATGTAATGGTAATTTCAATCCCATTATAGGTCTGATTTTATCCCTGTTATGTATTCATAGTTAGGTGAGTCTTTTTTATTTCAATCCCATTATAGGTCTGATTTTATCCAGCGTGTTGCAGGGACTGTTGAGTTAACAGTGAAATTTCAATCCCATTATAGGTCTGATTTTATCTAAAAAATACCATAAATTTGTAGAAACCTTTGATGAATTTCAATCCCATTATAGGTCTGATTTTATCAAGGGAGTATTGAAGGAATCAAACAGATAGCTACATTTCAATCCCATTATAGGTCTGATTTTATCTCCAATATACATATAACCATCTTCGTCAAAACTATTTCAATCCCATTATAGGTCTGATTTTATCTCTGTTACTTCTGATTGGTCATCAGTCCAAGGTTTATTTCAATCCCATTATAGGTCTGATTTTATCTCTGTTACTTCTGATTGGTCATCAGTCCAAGGTTTATTTCAATCCCATTATAGGTCTGATTTTATCTGGCTCTTGGAAGAATTTTTCTGCACCAGTTTTAATTTCAATCCCATTATAGGTCTGATTTTATCAGTTGGATCAACATCCTCATCATCATTATTCGTATTTCAATCCCATTATAGGTCTGATTTTATCCAGTTAACATATCATCAATAAGGTCTTCTGTGATATTTCAATCCCATTATAGGTCTGATTTTATCCTGAATAATGTAATCAAACTCACCATTAACTCCTTTATTTCAATCCCATTATAGGTCTGATTTTATCGCGGGAACATCCGGTGGAAACTATGATAGAATTTGATTTCAATCCCATTATAGGTCTGATTTTATCCTCTTGTACGGTTAATAGACATGTCTAAACCGTTATTTCAATCCCATTATAGGTCTGATTTTATCTTGCCATGTACTATTCCAAGCCCTTTGAGAATACATTTCAATCCCATTATAGGTCTGATTTTATCTATTTTTCCATGCTTGACCTAACCAATCGAATAAATTTCAATCCCATTATAGGTCTGATTTTATCTATTTTAAACACACTTTTCCCTGAACAGATATTAATTTCAATCCCATTATAGGTCTGATTTTATCACTAATTTCTCAACATACCACCTATTTTCTTGATAATTTCAATCCCATTATAGGTCTGATTTTATCTAATTCTAGAGGTCAAGTATGGGCATTAATATATGAATTTCAATCCCATTATAGGTCTGATTTTATCCCGTAACCGCCATTATGAAACAAGACCAAACTGGTATTTCAATCCCATTATAGGTCTGATTTTATCTCCAAATAGATTGTGTTTTACTTTGTTGTTTGATTTCAATCCCATTATAGGTCTGATTTTATCCTGCAAGTATTAGTAGTAGTGAAAGAATAACTACATTTCAATCCCATTATAGGTCTGATTTTATCAGGATGTATGTCATTTGTAACCTATGTAATATTTATTTCAATCCCATTATAGGTCTGATTTTATCTAGCAAATTCAATTCCCGTTTCATTATCTAATAAAAATTTCAATCCCATTATAGGTCTGATTTTATCTATGACCCTTCTCTTCGTTTAATAGCGATGATTGAATTTCAATCCCATTATAGGTCTGATTTTATCATGCCATTAGGAGACGAAAGTTTTTATACAGTCGAATTTCAATCCCATTATAGGTCTGATTTTATCAGGGCAAATTTTTCATCTAAATTACCAATTTACATCTTTAAATTTATTCTTTTTCCTAAATAAATTTGTCGATAATTAATGATGTAACTACTTTATAACAAAGAACAACAATAAAAAAATGATTAATTTATAAAATAAACTAATTTAATTAAGAATATTCATATAATTATAAAATTTAAAAAGATACTATGGAAATTAATAAATATTATCAATATAATTTTAAAAATAATAATTTTATAAAAATAAAAAATAAATTTAAAAAATAAAAAGTTACCAATGAACGAAAAATAAAATATCCTTAAATTAAAAAAATAATGAATAAAATAATTTAAAAATAATAAAATCATAATATTTCATCGATAGGTGATTTTTCAATACCTAATACTTCACGATTTAATAGTTCAGCCATTCTTAACTTATAAATTATAATAGAATCAACTTCCACATCGATGATTTCCATTAAACCATTATATATTAATTGAAATTCGGAATCAGTGATTTCTCCTTCAAAAACAGAATTTTGAATCCAATACAAATACTGCCTTAAAAAGGACTTAACTTTATTTACTCTATCTACATTAATATCATATACTATAATAACATACATGCTACCACCAGATTACAAAAGGATCATATTTTTTAACACCAAGAATATGTTTTTTAAGTTTATATGCTTCCAATCTAATTAGCCTTTGATATGACACATTCTTTTTTAAATCCTTATGTTTGATTGTTTTTTCCAATCGTTTATTATATTCTTTAATAAATTTATTTCGACCTTTATCATTCAATAAGCAACAGTTTAAATCTTGATTAAAATCTTTTTTAGTAATCATTTTCTTATTGACCAAGTAAAATATCAGACGGTCAACAAAAATCGGTTTGAAAATTTCACTTAAATCCAATGATAAAGAAAACCTCCTTTCAGAGGGTTCATGAAGATACGAAATTGTTGGATTTAATTGCGTATTATATAGTTCAGTCAATACTGTAGAATACATCATTGAATTACCGAAACTAATTAATGAATTTACCATATTTTTAGGAGGCTGTCTTGATCGTCCTTCCATCTTGAACCCTTCAGGCAAAATTTCATCAAATTTGGTATAATATTCTGCCCTGATTCTTCCTTCAACATTAAGAATTTCAGATATTGTATTAGTTTTGCCAAGTTCAGATAAAGATTTCTTAATGTTGCTGTCAATTTTATAATAACTTAAAACCTTTAAAATATTCTTAGCTGAACCTTCAACAAATAATTTGGCCAATTCTAATCTTTTATTGTTATTCAGATAATAGCATGACTGTTTAACAACTAAATCACCAGAAAGTAAAGTTTCACGAGGATAATATGATCCGCTATAAAATCCATAATAATTAAAGAAATGTATCGGTACACCATTTTTAGAAAGTAAACTCATTACCTGTGATGAAAATGTAATCTGGCCATAAGCATAAATAGAATAAACTTTATTAATTGGAATTGGCTTTTTGCCTTTTTTATTATGAAAATATATAGTATTCTCTTTTCTTTTCAAGATTCCTTCAGATAAGATATAATAATTCTTCTTTGGCATAATATCACTCATGAAAAACAAAATTCAAAATATGCACATTTATTGCAAATCTTTTTCTTTTTAGGCTTCGGCATTTCACCATCATTAATTTTATGAATTTCATCTATAATATTAATTAATTCTTCTTCTTTTTCACTAGTCAAAAATATTTCATCTTTTTTTCTGCTGTTAGGATAGTTTAAAAATCCTTTTATGTTGTCAATATCTTTTTCATTTTTCAAATAAAACATATAATATAATAATTGAAATTCATGAGACTTATCCATTTTTTGAGATTTTTTAACTTCATGTATTTCAATAGAATCATTTATTTTAATGAAATCAACATTGATTAAGTTATCAATTAAATATTCTTTTTCTCTTTTAAATGAATCTTCATGTAAAATTTTACCCAATTTAACATTTTCAGAATGATGTTCCAGTTGAACATTATGTGAAAACAACCAAAGTTTAGTTTTACATATAAAATAATAATTTATTTGTGTTCCATTTATTTTAGAAATCATGAAAAAAACCTAAATAAAATTATCTTCTTCATCAGAAAGCAATAATCCAAGTTCTGAATCATATTTGACATTTATAAAAATATTATTATCAACAAATTCAATATTATTTTCATTGTTTAATTTGTTAAATTGACCTTTACTTATTGATAAACAATACCCCATTGCTTCAAAGTATTCCTTATTTTCAACTTTTTCTAAATAATCTTCCCTATAATTAATTGGAATAACTTCATAAGAATCGAATAAAGTAAAGAAATCAGATTTTGATGTGTTAAAAAAAGGAACCAATCTATTAATTATATTTCCAAAAGCATTTTTTACATCATCAAAAATTTCTTGGTCTTTTTGAGAATATCCCTCACCATATATATCATCTAAAATTTCTTGTATTTTACTTTCTTTAAGAACACGAACATATTTTAAATGATTCAAAGTTTTTTGAACTATATCTTGATTATAAATATATTTATCATTTTCTGAACCTGAAGTAAATACATTAACTGGTTTTATTACATTTTCTGACCAACCTCTACGATTAACCCTACCAAAACGTTGAATTAATGCATCAAATGGAGCAGGTTCAGTATATAAAACATCATAATCAATATCAAGAGAAACCTCAATAGCCTGTGTTCCAACAAGCAAATCCAAATCATCCAATTTTTTTTCAATTTCTTCACGATCTTTTAACATGAATTTACCATGAAGTAAAGCAGAATTATCAACACCCTGTTCTTTAAACCATTTAAAAATTAGTTGAGATTTATCAACAGTATTGCAGACAATTAAAACCTTTTTACCATCAATTATATCATTTAATATAATATCACAATAATTTTCAACAGAATTATCGACTACATAAACTTCATGTCGGGTAAATGTATCCAACTCATCATTATCCAAAGAAATAATATTTTCAATTGCAAGTTCATTTGAAAACATATCCTTTAAGAATCTAGGTAAAGTAGCAGACATTATAAAAATATCACATTTTAAACATTGCTTTAAAAATTTACATGACTCCAAAAGTAAACAAGTTGTTCTTGCATCATAAGCATGAATTTCATCAATAATAATTAAACTATTCGTTAATTCAGATAATCCCATTTCAAAACCTTTAACACTGAATAAATATTTAATTATCTGAAATGGAGTTAAAATTTTATAAGGTCTATAAATTTTTTTAGTTAAATTTTGAATTAGCCTAACATCACTTTTAGATTCATCACTTAATGATTTATAAATAAAATAAGATGCCTTTCCATGAGATAAACCAACTAATTCTTTATTTCCTAAAAGTTTAGCCAATCTTTCATACATTGCATTAATACTTGCAGTATATGGTAACATGTAAAAAATTCTTTTAGAAAATATTTCATTTTGATTATTGTCTGCCCATAAAAGAGATGCTTCGGTTTTTCCACTGCCTGTAGGTGCAATTAAAAAAGTACTCCCTTTAGTTTTAGAAGCTAATTCTTGACTAGTTCTTAAAGTAGAAAAATTAAATAGTTTTCCATTTTCACATGCATATAAAATTTCGTATTGTCCTCCAGATGCCAAATGGTCACATGCATTCATGAATCCTTTTAAAAATAGTCCATATACTCCATGCAATTCATTATAATTATTATCTTCATAATCATCTTGAAAATCATAGATTATTTCTTCATAAGGATTTATTAATTCATTAAATTCAATCCGTAATGGGGGTTGTACTGAATAACCTAAATATTTTTCACTAAAAATTGGAACTAAATCAAAATATTCAATTAATTCATCAAAATTAGGTTTTAATTCATCTAACTTTTCTAAAAATGAATCCAAATTAACATTTGAATAAGTATCATATCCTTCCAATTCATTTAAATCTTTATGATGAGTAATGATACATAATCCTATAGCTTGTAAACTAGATCCACCATAGATTTCTTTTAAAGAAGTTATAAATGATGCAGATAATATTTCATGACGATATTTCCAAGAAACACCACCATTCAAATAATCTTGAAAACCAGTAGCCGCTTTCCCAAAATCATGAAAAAATAAAGAATAAAAAAGATGATCCCAAAAATTGGGAACACCACATATTTCAGGAACTTCAGAATATGAATTTTTAATAGATTTAAGAACCTTTAAAGTGTTTTCAGTATGTTTAATCAAAGATTCATCAGGTTTAGCTAAAATAGTCATTCAAATCACTTTTCATGAATCCAAATACCCCACTCAAACTCATCATCATAATAACATTCATCAGAATATTCATAAAATTGATTCATTAAAATATAAGGTCTGGTCCCAATAGCTTTTCTAGGAATTTCATCTGAAAAATGAGTAGGTAATGCTTGAATAACACCAAAAGCCCCATCAGTTCCAAAAGGAAGAATTGTCTTTCCTAAATTGATATTAGATTTTTTTTGCATATCAATTTCTTTAATTTCTTTAATAAATGCTAAATCAGAAGATCTTCCAAGTAAAACAGGATAAACCGGTTTTTCGAAATATCTTTTAAAATCTAAATCATCCAAATACAAAAATAATTTTGGATTATATAAAAATTCCCGTTTTGCAACATTAGATTTATTGCCTTTCAAACCTTTTAATTCATATATTGTCTCTAAATCAACTGATTTTGCTTCAGAATCAAAAACAAAGCCAACATTCGTATCTCTAGGAGTGACTAACTCACCTTTAACTGCAGATAATAATCCATATATTGTGCTTAAAGGAGGGACTGGTAAAGTAGGTTGAAATCCACTAATAAAAGTAGGATATCTAAATGAAGCAGTCCAACCTTCAATTAAAATCCTTAAAAATTTCATTTAAATCAACTTAGGAATTTCTTCAGAGAATTTATCAGTCATTTCCTTAATTGTTCCAACGTGAACATTTTCTTTATTTTTTGCATATTCAATAATTATATCTTGAATATCTTTTAAAAATCCACTCCTAAGACCAATATAAACATCAGTTTTTAAAATATCGGAATACTCATTGATAACTTCATCCAATGCATCTATATCAAATATTGTTTCTCCATTTTCTTCACGAACAATGTTCATGAAAATATGATTTCCCCCATCAATTGCTGCAAGAACTAAAATTTTGGGAGTTACATCAGTTAAATGAGAAGTGTTTTTAGCACCACCAGATAAATATGGAAGAGCATTTATTATATCTTGTGCACGTTTAGAACGAGTTTCTGAATCAAGCATCCAATAATCATCTTCATGAGTTAAACCTTTTTCTTCAGCCAATTCAATTAATTTAGGATACATATTTCTATATCCTGTTTTTTCACTTTCACAGAATACTCCTAAAGAAGTTAAATCTATTGAAAATATTCCTTTTAAAATTGTTGAATAAAACTCATGTTCATATGGAACTGGATCACCCTCATCATGACGGGCCATAACTCCAAAATCATTTGTTGGATTTTGACCTACAACAGAGACTAATGGGGAATTTTTTAAAGGAGAAATTCTAGTAACTGTACCCCCTTCTTTTTTCTTTAGTGCCCTCATATATCCAAATGCATCATCATCAGGATATTGAATCGGATTTGCTTCAGTAAATGCAATCTTTTTTTCACGACTTATTGGTGACATTTCCCATCCAAATTTTTCTTCAAGAGTTTCACGTAACCAATATCTGAAAGCTTGACCAGAAACATATGGATACCTAGTTAAACCTTTCCTAATAGTTTTTACACGAACAATATTGTCTGTTCTATCTCCTGCATCAGAACCTGCATTATTAAGTGCTGAATGAGGAGCATCAATTAACATTAAACCAACTACATTATTTGACATTTAATCTTCCTCCAATAATTCATCTTCAGACATATCTTCAGTATATTCATTATCAATTAACCAATCTTTTAGATTTTCATATATTCTAAATAATAATAAATCTTGTGTTTCTCTCCAAGTTTTATTACCTTCAGGAAACAAACTAATTACATAATCATCAAATGTGAATAACAGTTCATTGTCCCCATTTTTAATCTTATTCTTTAAAATTTTCCTTAAAATATTTCTAAAATTATTATAATTAGATGCTTGTTCTAAATTATTTAAAGTTTTAATACTGTCATTATTTTGAATATAATTGGATAATCTATCACCAACATCTTTTATTACATCAATTCTCTTTTTATCCATATTCCAAACCTCTTTCATATATGATTCAACAAGTTTCCATGTGCAATATGTTTTTTTAAATTTAGTTGAATAGAATGATTTTAAAATAGATTTACCTTCTAATAAATTATTAAAAACAGAATTTGGATTATTTTTATAATCATCATCACTTTCAACTTTACTCCACCTAACAAATCGATATGCTTTTTTTACAATAAAACTCCAGTTTGACCAGTCTTCACGAGGAATTTCAGTTAAAAATTTGAAAACTGAAGTGGGTAACGTAAAAATATCTAATTCGGGGCCTTGATTAAAATTAGTAAAATAGTAAAAATTAAAAGAAGGATTATCATTTCTCCAACGTCTACCCGAACTAATTACTTGAGAAATTATATTAAATATAGCATTAGTCGGCCTTGTTATCCCCTGATTATAACATCCACTAAATTCTCCAGTAGCTATCTGCAACTCAATATTTTCAATTGATTTTTTACTCCAAAATTTCATAACTTTTTGTGAATTAGAATGTAAAACAATCATCTTTCCACCACAACGATACATTATTAATGGCGAAAATTGAATCAAAAGTGCACATAATGAGCAATAATCAGCACCGGATTTTGCAAATGAAAAATAATTGATTAAAGAACCCGAACCTGTTAAAGGAATTGCATCTTTACCAAATACATTTTTCACATTTCTACTCCCACAACCAATGCAAGAGCCACTATCTTGAATTGGTTCAATAGAACCAATTAACTTATTTAAATTATCCAGATATTTTTCTTTAAGATTGGGATCATTTGTAGAAGAAGGATTGACTAAAACACTATTTGGAAATATGGTGTGCATATTTTTTTTCCAAGATGGTTCAACATATAATTTTGATAAATTTTTTACCTCATCTTCCAAATCATCCAATGTGATTTCAGAAAAGTTTTTATTTAACTTAACTGAAAGGGCATAAATACCTGAATCAATAAAAGGGTTACCAGTTATTTTAATATTTAAACCTTCAGTCATTTTTACCTCCTAAACTTTAATTAAAATAATAGATATAATAAAATATATTAAATTAGATATATAAATATTTATATTAACTTGTATATATATTATTTATAAAAAGTGGTTACAATGAGACTCAAAATAAATCTTAAAGCAAAAAATAATTTTAAAGTTCCTTTCAACTATAATCACATTGTATCTTCAATTATTTACAATAAAATCATGGATTTGGACTTGGCACATAAACTGCATACTTCTAACACATTCAAATTCTTTAATTTTTCACAATTAAACATTCCAAAAAGAAAAATAGTTAAAGATGGAATAATCTCCAGAAATGGAGTTATCAACTTTTACTTATCATCACCCAATGACTTATTGATTAAAAACATTGTAAATGGATTTATAGATAACCTAGAAATTAAATTTCAAAATGAAACATTACTGGTTGAAAAAATCGAGGCATTAAGAATTCCAGATTTTAAAGAAAAATCAGAATTCATCACATTATCCCCAATCAACATTAGAGACACTCAAGAAATTGATGGCAAACTTAAAAGAGTTGACCTTTCACCATCAGACAAATTCTTTAAAGGCATTGAAACTAACCTAATTAAAAAATATTGTAAATTCAATGATTTAGAAAGTACTGTAAAAGAAATAAATGTTTACTCAGAAATGGCAAATGTTAAAAGAAAAAGAATCACAATTCCAAAAGGCCCAAACACTACATACCACAGAGCTTATATGATGGATTTAATTTTAGAAGGAGATTTTGATTTAATCAAATTTGCCTATGATGTGGGATTGGGTGAAAAGAACTCTATGGGCTTTGGCATGATTAAATATATAGAATAATGCATGCCGACTTATTTTTTATATTAGAATAAAATATAATTAATCCTTAAGTCCCCATAAATCCTGTAAATTTTAAGAATATCTGCTATCAATATTTAGTAAAATCATTTATTTTTTCTTTAAAATACTTTTGAAGATATTCATCTTCACAATAAATATAACATCCTTTCATCCCACGTGTCATTAATGTGCGATAAGTATTTTTAATTATCTCATCTGCAAGCTTTAATGCCTTTAAAGGATTTTTTTTATACATCTTCTTAATTCCAAAAAGAGACCTGTCAGTAGATGCACGACTTTCAAAATCTGTTATAATATGCTCACCATCAAATCGCATATCTTCACCGATTATTACACCAACATAATCAAATTCAAGTCCTTGTGATGTATGAATACAACCTATTTCATTAACTGAATCATCATCTATTGCCCATGTTTTGGTATTACCAAGATTCCAGCTCATTTCAAAGTCATCAATCACAATATCATGAACATCACTATTGGCTTTTCCTTCACTTATCCAATTCCAGCAATATCCTGCCACTAGCCTAGATTTATTATTTATCTTATTTTTTTCAAATATCAATCTTTGAAGTTCAGTTGGTGAGTCAACAACTTTGAATTCATAGTCAAAATCAAATCCATTATAATTCGCTGTTTCTTCCAATTCCAATGCATTATCAAGCCATGATAGATATCCATCGGATCCATTACACCTGAATTGTGATGCCAATTTAATTCTTTTTACTTCTGCATCAAAGTCTGAAGCGAATCTTTCTATCTCTTCAATGCTTCCATAGTCATCAATTGAAATCTTTTGATGCTTGTCAATGAAAAAGACTGTAAATTTAGCAGCATTGATAATTTCTTTAATTTGGTTTTCTCCTCTTTTTAAAAAACCAGTACGCTCTGTAATTCTATGAGCTTCATCAACAATTATTGCATCAAATTCATTTTCTTTAGAATCAATGAATGAACCCGAACCCTTAAAAATTTCTTTAAGCCAATTCATTTTAAATTCTTTGCCTTTCAATTGCTTAAAAAAAACTTCACGAGGAGATGAATTTTTAGTAACATACAATGAAATCATATCATCTTGCATGATATCAACAAGCAAGTTGATAGCTACAACTGATTTGCCTGTCCCGGGACCTCCTTCAACAATCAAAACTCTTTTTTTATCATCACAGTATGAATCGCGAGCCATTTCAATTGCCATTTCATATGCTATTTTTTGCTCATCAATCATGACAAATTCATCATTTCCTTTAAGTAAACTATATAAAGTATCCTGCAATCTTTTAGATGGCCTTATTTTTCCATTTTCAATGCGATATAAAATATTTTTTGAATCCCCATGTTTAATGTATCTTTTAATGAAATCCCTTAACTTAAAAATATCTCTTTGACCATATAATGGAGCTTCTTCAAAATAAGGTTTGTAAATTTCATCCATCAATGGATCATTTTCCTTAAAATCATAATTATGCAAAAATGCACAGGGATATAAGTCAATTTCTTCTTCACTGACTGTCTGATTGAAATTTTTGATTAATTGTGCATAAGACCATGCCTGATATGAAGGATGTGTTGTTTCATTAAGTCCTCTTCCAAGGATGGTCTTTACAATGCCATCTTTTCCTTCAACTTTTTCAGCACAATCCCATTGCTTAAGCTCTATTATGATAACAGAATCATCCTGAAACTGATTTAGACCAGTTAGAATAAAATCAATTCTTTTGGACGTAGTTGGAATTGTAAATTCAATAGCTACACCACAATCATCAGGAATTTCAATATCTTCTAATACATTTCTCATATATTGCATTGAATTTCTCCAAGATCTGACTTGAGATTTAGGAGATCTACCTATTTTGGACATATAAATATGTTCAATTTCATCAGTGATTGAACCTGCCAAAACAGAATCACAAAATTCCTCTTTTGTTGCTTCATAAACTATCATATTTAGTTGACACCCCATATGATTTTTCTACAGGATATTTAATGGCATTTTTCTTCATTTTATTTAATATTATTTCCTTTATATCCAAATTTAAAGAATCAGCCATATACATTGAATAAATTAAAACATCAGCCAGTTCCTCTGCAACCTCATTAATATCATATTTGTTTCCCCATTGAAAATGCTCCAACAACTCAGCCGCTTCAATTGATATAGATTTTGCAAGGTTTTCTGGTGTGTGAAACTTTTTCCAGTCACGTTCCGTTTGAAATTTTATTAATTCTTTTTTTACTTCATCCATATGAATCATTATTAATTTGTTATAATATTATATTCATTTTTAAATATTTACCTATTTCTAAAAAATTAATAACAAAAATAAAAATATCGTGTTCAAATTTTTAAATCTAAAAGTAATAACTTATCAATATTATTTAAAAATTCCAAACGATTTAAAATAATTATTTTATCATTGAAAGGATTATAATCATTTGATATATTAATTCCACCCCACATTATTAAAACAATAGGATAATTAGAAGTAAACTTATAACTTTGCTCAAAATCTTTATAATAACCCATTACTTTGTATAAACTTTTACGAATATAATCTGTTTCACTTGAATTTTTAACTTCAATTAATCGATAAAAAACATCATATTTTGTTCTAAATTCAATTATTATATCTGGAGATTTTACCGATTTATTAATTTCATAGTTATTCAAAATTTCTATATATTCTGAAAATTCTCTAAGTATTTTAGGTGTTTTTTGATAAAAAATAGTTATTTCAACATCATCCCTTTTAGATTTTACAGCATAATCATTTCCTGAATATAATAGTTTTAATTCTTTATTTTTAGGTAAATTTTTAATTAAATAAAAGAATACATAAATTTCATATAATTTATCAGGATTTATTGCTTTTATTAAACGATTTTCAACAAGATTTCTTAACACATTTTCATCATCATTAATAAATAAATCTTCATATAAAATATATGCTCTAGCAACCATATGATACAATTGATTCCTATTTTTATAGGTTTTTTTTAAATGTTTTGGTTTAATATCCTTTATTAAAGAGATATCATAAAAATATACTTTTTTTAATGTTTTTTTGGTAAATTGATAAATATTACTTACTTTTTCCTGCCAATCATCAGAATCTATTTTTTCAATATTAAATTTACTATCTGTAATAAAATCAACATAATTCTTTTTTAAATTAATTATTTTATCCAATATGAATTTTAATACCTGATTTTCCTCTAAATCATAAAATTTAGAAGGAGGTTGGCAAATAAATAAACTTTTATCATCAAAACCTTGAGAAAATCGTTCTTTTATAGTTTGATTCCAGTCTATACGACCATTAATTTGACCATGAAATTCTTCGGGTTCTTTTCTTGTTGAATGAGATAAATTGCGAATTAAAAAAGGTAGTATTTCCACTAGATTCTTTACTTCATCACTTAAAAGAAAATGCACTGCTTTTAAAGTCTTTAAATCACCACTAGACAAATTAAATAACTCTCCAATTCTCTGAGTTAAATTTGTCGATATATACCCTTTAAAGAAATATAAATGAAGAAAATCACTAATTTCTTCATATAGTATATTTATATTTTTTTCATCAAGTTTTGTGTAAAAACTTAGTGAATCATTAACGTTAATAGTCATAAAATCACTTTAAAAATTTGGCAATAATTCTTTTAAATCATCTTGAACATAATCCAATAATTCTAACCTAGAAAAAAAATCACTTATTTGAGATAATTTATTTTTATTCAATCCTTCAAGTTGAGGAAGAATATAAGAACAAATAGCTTCTGATAAAACTAATTTTTTATCATTATTATCTAATTCATTTCTACATCTAATATAATCAATCATATCTTTAAAAATTGCAGGACCAATTTTTCTATATTCAGTCATATAATAGAGTTCAAGTAATCTTTTTGAATAATAATCCTCCAAATCATTTGACCAGTTTTTTATTAGTTCTTTAAATTTATCTTCTTTTGGCAAATCCACTTCAATGAAAATGAATCTTCTCATGAATGCATAAGAAAGATCAAACAAACTATCCTTATCATCAACATTCATAGTTCCAATAATTCGCCAATTACGACCAATATGATAAGTTGAACTATCCTCATCAAAAAAAGAATCGAACCCATCAGAAATTACAATTTTAACAGGATTTCCATTAATTTTATAAGGAAGTTCTACATCCTGACCAGATAAAACAGTAAATAACTGACCAAAAGCTTTATCAATATCAGCACGATTAATCTCATCAATAATCAACCATTTATTCTCAGCAATAGCTTCCAAAAACTTACCCTGACAAAAATTAAGAGAACCATCATCACTAGGCATCAAACCCCCAATAGTATCAAAAGTAGACCAATCAGAAGTAGCAGTAGTTAAAACATGGCCCTTAATGAACTGTTTATCAGTTGCTACCTCACAAAATTTAATAGCTAACTCTGTTTTACCTGTCCCTGGTGTTCCATCTAAAATAATATGTTTACCTGCATTAAGTGAAGCACATATTTGTTTTACAATTGTTAAGTCAATACCAAAATTTTCTAATTTATACTCCATTAACTTTGGAGAAAAATTTATTAAAATATCATCTTTTTGTAACATTATAATTCATCTCAAATTTTAATATTTAGGAAGTAATTCATTTAATTTAACATTTAGATACTCTAATAATCCTAAATTATCGAAAAATATTGATATTTTATCAATTTTTCGACCATCCAAACCTTCAAGTTGAGGAAATATATAAGATATGATAGCTTCAGATAAGATTAACTCTCTATTATTATCAAACTCACTCCTAAATTTAATATAATCAACCATATCCTTAAAAATAGCTGGGCCAAATTTTTTATATTTAACAATCTTATTTAAATCAATTAATTTTGTCAAATAATATTCATCTAAATCTTCAGCCCAATTATTAATTAATTGAATAAAATCCTCTTCTTTTGGAATATCAATCTTTATAAACATGAATCTTCTCATGAATGCATAAGAAAGATTAAACAAACTATCCTTATCATCAACATTCATAGTTCCAATAATTCGCCAATTACGACCAATATGATAAGTTGAAGTACTCTCATCAAAAAAAGAATCGAACCCATCAGAAATTACAATTTTAACAGGATTTTCATTAATTTTATAAGGAAGTTCTACATCCTGACCAGATAAAACAGTAAATAACTGACCAAAAGCTTTATCAATATCAGCACGATTAATCTCATCAATAATCAACCATTTATTCTCAGCAATAGCTTCCAAAAACTTACCCTGACAAAAATTAAGAGAACCATCATCACTAGGCATCAAACCCCCAATAGTATCAAAAGTAGACCAATCAGAAGTAGCAGTAGTTAAAATATAGCCATCACTAAAATTATTTTCAATTGAAGATTGACAAAATTTAATAGCTAACTCTGTTTTTCCAGTTCCTGAAGTTCCATTAAATATAATATGTTTACCTGCATTTAAAGAAGCACAACATTGATTAATGGTATCTTGAGAAAAAAATAGATTTCCCAAAAATAATTTATCAAAATTAAAATTGACAAAATTCTTTTCAGAAATTAAATTATTATCAAACAATAAATCCACAGGTAATGGATTTGGATTTTCACCTATATAATTTCCTAAATTTTTATCAAAAATCCAATTAAAAAATTGATTAAATATAATTGGATCACTAATTGATATATTATTATCAAAATTACAAGAAGCATCAACATCATCTAAAAACATCTTAAGGTCATAACTAATCGAAAAATAGCTATTTTTGAAAAGTTTATTATTTATAATTAAATAATATTTTTTAAAAAATAAAATATTTAAAAAATCGGTATCGTTTTTAGTTACAAAAAAAGAAGAATTATCAAAATAAGGTAAAATCTTAAAAAAATTTGAAGATATTTTCATTTTTTTAAAAATAGAATATTTTTTATCAAATTGATTGGAATTTATATTAATTAAATAATTTAAATAATAAATAAAGTTTAATATTTTCTTTTTAAAATAATCTTTATTATTTTCCAATTTTTGAGTTGAAATATGTAAAATTGTATTATCCTTATTAATAATCTTATTCCATACATCTGAGCGAATATCTTCACCAATTCTATTTTTTTCTATAATTTCATTCAAACATGAGTTTAAATATTTTCTTTTTTGATTTTCAAGACGAATATTATCAATTATCTTATCATTATTAATAAATTCCTTGAAAAGATAATTATAAAGAGTTTTCTTATAATATGAATTATATTTTGCAATGAAAAATAAAGTCATATTCCATAAATTTATTTCATTACTTAAAAAAATATTATTTAAAGTAATTTCAGGAAAATTCAACCATTCTACATTATAAAAATACTCATAATTAATATTATTTTCTTTAGAATGATTATTATTTTGAATTAAATTACTTGATATAATACCTAAACCTTTTAAAACATTTTTTGATTTAACTAATAACATTTTATTTTTATCAAAATTATATAAAAAATTACAAATCTTTTTAAAGGAATCAATATCATTGAAAAAGATATATTGGAATTTATTAGATTTTAAATCATAATCATCAGTATTAAAATCAAATCCAATATACTTATTTTTTCTATAATCTTTGAAAAATGAATCTTCAATATTCTCCATTATTACAATAGGAAATTTATTTTGGAATATTTCATAGCGAGAAATAGAATATTCGACAATTAATTTAATTAAAGTTTCATATAAATCAACTACATTTAAAAATTCATCATTAAACTCATTAATATTAAAATTTTTAAAATCATAAAATTTTGAAAGTAAAATTGTTCCTTTTTCAATTTTAAAATCATATAAATTAATATCATTTAACGAATTCAAATAATCTTTAAAATCATTTAAAAACTCAAAATCATTATTAGAAAAACAAATAGAAATATATAAACCAAATTGTTTAAATGAATCATAATTAAAAAAATATTTTATAAAAAGACCTTTATCTTTATCAAAATTAATATTTTTAATAAAAATATCATTTTTTATCCAATATAAATATGAGTTAAAAATGTTTTCCAATACCAAATTATTATTAACAGTTTCAATGTTTGAATAATACTTTCTTCCATTTAATAAATTTAAAATATTTTTATTAATAAGAGCCATCATATCATTTGTATTTTCAAAGTAGTCTATGGTATTTTTATATAAATTTTTATATAAACTAACGAAATTTGAAAACTCTTTATTTAAACTAGTACTATCTAAATTTTTGAAATTAAAATACTTTGAAAGTAAAATAGACCCTTTTCCTCTTTTAAAATTTTCCCAATCAATAATATCCGAATACTTAATAACTTCCATTATATCATCGTTAAACTTAAAAGATGGATTGAAATGTATAAAAACTTTACAGCCATGAGAATTGGCTGATTTATACATGAAATAATATTTTAAATAAAAAATATTTTCATCAGCCGATTTATCGATGTATATGGGCTTACTTTTCCAAGAGGAATATGAATCAATGAAATTATTGGGAATCAAAGAATTATTATCATATTTTAAAAATGAAGAATTATCTTTATTAAAATTTGTAATATTACCCATATAATTATTTACTTGAATAATTTTTTTATTGAAATCCACATAGATTTCATTAATATAATTAATTAATTGATTATATATATCAATTAAATTTAATAATTCTAATTTAAAATTTTTAAAATTAAAATCTTTAAAAAGATAAAAATATGAAAGTAAAACATTACTATTATTATCTATTTTAAAACTTTTTAAGTTAATTTTTTTAGAATTCCTTAAAAAGTTTTTAAAATCTTTTATTAAATGAAACTTTTCAGAAAATTCTAAGGAGATATAACAGCCATATTTTGTTTGATCAAAAAATTCAAAATGATATTTTATACATAAATTATGAGGTAATTTTTCTTTAGATTTTATTATAAACGAATCAGTATTCCATGAAATTAAATTTAATTTATATATATCATTATTTAACATAGTTTCTTTTGAATAATTTTTAGGTTCAATAAATTCAAAATTATTATCAATCCATTTTGGAATATTCTCATTAATAGAAGTAACTATTTGATTAAATTGCATTTAAATACCTCATATTGTATTATAATTTTATTAACAATAATATATAAAACTGTGTAATAAATGAATTACTCACAATTTGAGGATGTGACGCAAAATTTTTAATTGATTTTTGTGTTTTTGATTTTTTATATATTTTTCTTATTTTTAGTTATTTTCTGTTTATTTCGTTGTATATTTTTTTGAGATTGTGTCCGAATGTGTATAGTTTGAATTCAGTGTTTGTATTTTTTATTCCTGTTGTAGTGAATTTGTGTAGTTTAATGTTTTGTTTTATGTGTGTAAATGGTATTTTTGCTGTTTTTAATCGTTTTTTGTAGATTTTTTGTACCTCGTCTGTTTCCATTTTTCGTTGCATTCTGATTTTGGAAGAGTTTTCATAGTCCTGAATTGTTCTGTAGTTCTTTTTCTTACAGCAGATTTATTTTATAATCCAGTTTTTACATTCGTTTGTCCAGTAAGTTATTCTGAGTTTGTTTTTGTATTCGTATGTTCTTCTTCTATATAAAATTTCCCCTAAAGGGAAGATAAGATTTCAATTTTTGCATCGTAAGCGAAATTATCTTTTTGGATAGTTTTTTCCATATATTGTACTTTTTTTCTTTTCTTGAGAGTTTTCTTGTGGATATGTATCCACCTAGTCTTTTTCTTCTGAAATATTTTGTGTTTTCATCTATGGATTATCTATTATCGGCGCTGAATTGGAAATTGAAATGTATTTATTGTAAATTCCTTTTAAATTGGTTTCTAATTGTTTTATTGATGGAATTAGTTCGAAATGGTCTGTAAGATTTTGTGTTAGGTATGATATGAGGATTATTCCTTTGTATTCGTCTACAACGATTTTTGCATTGTAATCTCATTTGTATTTGCCTTTTTTATTTAGCATTAATCGAGCTTCTAGGTAGTTAATGCCAATTACATCTTTTGGTGATTCTTTTACTTTTTCTTCGAGTTCATTGAGTTTTTTTAAAACTTTTTCAGGATTTTTTCTGCTTGTTTTAAAAGATTTAAACTTGAAGAACGAAGTTTATCTTTGTTTCTATATTTTTTGGAAGATTTTTTCTATTTCTTTTACTGTTTCTTTGAATTTTTTTGTCTGTTAATGATTCATGAACAGTATTTCCAGATTCATCACCCAATTCTTCATTTTCTTCTTAATCAATCCCACTACTTTTTTGAAGGTGTTTTTTCATGATTTGATTTATTTTTCATCTGTTAATTGATTAATAAATATTTTGCTTTAATTTTAGTTTTATTAAAGCTTAAATAGCGGATTTTTATTAAATCATTATCTTTTGCAATTTTAATTGTTGTTATAAAATATGGTTATTTTAATAAAAATGCATAATCAATGGCTTGCTTAAAACTTGGGTTGTCCATGACATTTGAGAAGGTTAATAAGAAGTTTCTTGGAATGAAATAGTCATCCAAACCAGGATTTATTATAATTCCTCCCATGTCACTTCTTAATACATAGTCAAAAAATTCTGAAAGTATTGTTACTTGGTAGTAATAAAAAAATTCTGAATTAGAATCCATTGTGCGTAAGATAGCACTTTTACTTGTGAATAATATTCCAAAGTTTTCTTCTTCATTGCTAGTATTACAAACTTCAAATCCACCAACATCTTCACTATATATTATTCCATTATTTGAATAGTTTCCAAGATTTTTTTCATCAATAATAACATTAAGTAAAGTAGATTTAGTTAATTCCAACATCAAACCATCAAAATTATTTTCATTAGATGGATTTCTTATAAAATTTATTAAAGAATCGTTTGATATATTTTCAGCAATATTTTTCAATTGATCTGGACCGTATCCACCAAAGTTATCGTTGATTGAAAAAGTTTGATTTATTGATAAATTATTTAATAAATCAACAGGCATAAATAAACTTTCACTAGCTAAATTAATTATAAATCCATTAAACTTGTTTTCATTAATTAAATCAATATAATATCTAATGTCATTTGGAATAGGATCATATTCGGAATGTAAACCCTTGTCCTTAACATATTCATCATCATCTGTGTATAATGGAATAACAGTTTCACCATCATCATTAGTTAAATTTTCAAAAATTAAATCATCACCTTCAACAATACCTGGAACTAATAAATTAGAAACTCTTAACTCACTAAGAAATTCAGCAAATAACTCTTCTGGAGGTTCTTGACCATTTTCCAAATAATTTCCAAGTTCATTGAAAATATTTCTTAAATGATTATTAGTTACATATGATTTTTGCATAATCTTCACCTTTAAATATTTATAGCTTGAATATGGTTTAATATGTTAAACTCCCATAATTTCTTAGCCATATCTCTTTTAGATTCAAGATTGTTAAGTAAAATATTTGAAATACAAATATTTACCCATTAGATAGATAATATGGTACTTTTACAATCTCAATATTTGATTTAATTTATAAGCTACTTATACTTTTGCACTATTAAGAAAAATAGTACTGGTAATATAAAAAGACAATATAACTTAATTCAAAGAAAAAATAATAAAGAGATATAATCTTTGTGAAAGTATATCGACTATACACCAATTGATGTAACAATATTAAATCAACACTCCAAAATCAGTTTTTGTTGAACACCCAAGATAAATAAAAAAATTAGTAAATATTTTGCAAAATTGCAGCAATCATTAAATTAACAACTTCTAAAATAACTTCTTCAGATTTGCCATTACATTTAATAATTATTAACTCTCCTTCAGTTAACTCATTTAAGCATTGAAATTTTCTTTAACAACATCTAATTAAGATTATCACAAATTATCATAAACATATCCCGGATTATCAGTTCCAATGATTCAATCTTGATGTAATCATAATAATATTTTACAATAATCATATCCATTATTTTGTAACGAACAAGTTTTCTAAAATTACAGCATGCAATTGTGATAATAGAGTATCAAGATGATTTTCATCAAATTTACTGGAAGTATTGTGTTTCGTAGAATATCTTAAATAATAATTTTCTAATTAAATATTAATATAATTATTAATCCACATATTTTAAACAATATTGACAGATTAATGCTTTTTCACTAATCTTTTTTTACAATGAGGACATGTCTTTTTTCTCTCATTAACATAATGTGATTTAGTTGATTCATCATAGATTTTATTAAATATATTATCTCCATCCCATATATTTTTAGTTCTAATTCCATTATTTTTTGGTAATTTAATTTTTTTATCCTTTTTTGGTTTATTATTTCTTTTATTATTAGAAAGTTTAGGTTTGAAATACTCATTACAATATTTACATTTAAGGGCATTTTTTAAAATCTTACTACCACATTTAGGACAAATTTTTGTACCATATTTTTCATAAAGTTTTTCTTGACGTTTTTCTTCACGTTGTTTATCTATTCTTATTTGTTTTTGGCTTTTTATTCTAGGTTTTCTTAGTTTTTTATTTATAATTTGTTGTTTTCTTTGTTCTTCTTTACTTTTTTCTTGTTGTTTTCTTTGTTCTTCTTTACTTTTTTCTTGTTGTTTTCTTTGTTCTTCTTTACTTTTTTCTATCCTTTTCTTTTCTTTTTCTTCTATTGTGGATAAAGCACATTCTATTTTTCCAATAGTATTGTTAGAAATGATATATTTTAAAATTTTATCTTTAGATTTATTTGATAAAGAATTTGTTCCAATTTCATTATTTAATTCATATAATTTCTTATCACATAATTTAACATATAATTTTTTATAAAGCTTTAATTTATCTTGATTTTCTTTTTTTCTTTTTAATTTATCCTGTTCTTCTTTTTTTAAAATATCAATATTAGATTTGATATTATTAATTTCTTCATTTAATTTTAGAATATTATACTGATATTCAATTTTTTCATCTTCTGTTTTTGCATATTTTAGATTAATTCTATTTTTCTTCAATTGCTTATTTAAATTATTTAATTCATTATTAGCCACCTCAATATTATTTTCACCACCAACCCATTCATCTGTATGTTTCATTCTATTACATTCACGACATAATGTTTGGAGATTATCAATGTCATTAGTTCCACCCTTAGCTACAGGCACAATATGATCAATTTCTAAAGAAGTTTCCTCTTTGCTAGCCCCACATTCACAACATCTATATCCATCTCGCTTAAATACTAGGTGGCGAAGTTTTCTTGGTATTGGTTGGCGACCATATCTTATATCTAGTTTCCCCCCACAATAGGGACATAATTGAAATTTTAAATCATTAAATGATTTTCTACAGGAGTTACAGTATTTTTCCATTTTTAAATTCTCCCATTAAAAGCATATTACTTACTTTTTTATTATTAAAATAATTTATAAAAAGTGATTAAAAAATCACTTTCCACAAATCTTTCTATAAGGACAGCCACTACAGTCTGTACATTCAGCAGCAAATTGATCATTTCTTATCTTTTCAGCAGTATCTCTCAGCTCAATTTTGAGCTCTTCAATATAGTCATCATCTATATCAAATGAAAACAATTTATTACCTTTCTTATACTTAATAGCATAAATCTGAATTTCATCAATTTTATGGCCGTCAAATTCCTTATTTTCATCCCTTAAAGCCATCACATAAAAATGAAGCTGTTTTCTATATTTAGCTAAATACTCACGACCAACAAGTGAAGTGTTCTTATAATCCAAAATTCCCAGTTTACCATCTTTTTCATATATCAAATCGACAATTCCTGAGAATGTATAGTTTTCACCTTTAATATAGAACGGATATTCACTGTTTACTATAAATAAATCGTTTCCGACTTCATGGTAGTATCTGATTACATCTTTGGTAATCGTTTCCAACTTAACATTATATTTATCAGGCTGCTCTTCTTTGAACTTTAAATTGGCCTTTTCAAATAATAACTCAACTGTTCTAGAAACTTCCTCGTCACCGACATATTCATTATCATTTGCCTTGATTTTTTTGTTTACTATTTCAAGTGCTGAGTGTATGAATATTCCATCATCGATTTCTTTTTTCTGACCTACATTTAATCCAAGTTCATTGGATAACTTGTATTTAAATGGACACTCATTGTAATTTTCTAGTGCTGTGAAACTTAAGTTGATAATTTCTTCTTCCTCATCTAGATGAGACGGTTCTAAAATGTTAATTTCCATATTTAAAGGATCAATTTGTCTGCAGTATTCATTCATAGTGATTACATCACCGACACACTCCGGTGCTTCGCCTATGCTTGAAAGTATCAGTTCGTCTTCTGCACGTGTTTTTGCAACGTATATTACCCTTTCCTCTTCCTCGATATGTGAACTTTCAGCATCACCGTCATATTTGTCAAATCCTAAAAACTCTTCAGGTATGTATTCAACGGATTCCACATCCACTTCCTTAAATGCTGTTGGAAAACCGTTTTCGCGAAGTGATGCCATTATCACTACCGGAAACTCAAGGCCTTTTGATTTGTGAACGGTCATAATCTGTACTGCATCCTCATCCGGTTTATATGAGTCAAGTTTTTTAAGTGAGTTTTTAATAAACCAGAATGCTCCTCGAAGACTTCTGTCATACATCACTTCACCGTAAACTGATATTGATGGAATGATGGCTGCTAAGTTATTCACTGTTTCTTCATCATTTACGACCAAATCATAATCTAGATAACCTGTAATGTCACATAAAAGTTCAAAGTAAACTTCTGAAACTGTTGGTCTCTCATAATATTTCTCGGCATTGACTTTAACTTTCAGTTCGTTCAGTTTCTTAAAAAATGCCAAATCATTCACATCACTGACACCATATTTTAAAAGATTTTCATCTGAAAGTATTGGCTTTTTGACTCGGCTGAATACTTCATCCTTACGCTTATTGTCTTTGGTAAATATTCCGTTGAATTTCTTGATTCCTCTTCCCCAGCCCTCATTTTCTGAACAAACCGTTTTGTCCATTTCAATGACTTCACTTTCAAAGCGGTCCTGCAATTCATTTAAAATGCTTTTCGTATCACCAGACAGTTCAAAGAGTGCATTTTCACCGGTTAATGTTTTCAGATTTAACCAGTCTGAAGTTTCACGGGGAACAAATGTATAATACGGGTCATCATCCTGAATGAGGTGATACATCAGTGTTAATATATATTTTAAATCGTCATTTTCAGCCAGATCTCCGGTTCCTCGAACCTGATAGTTAATGTCATTTTTCTCAAAAAGTTCAATCAGTGTGTTAAAGCATGATGATGAGCTTTTAACTGACCTTAAAAGTATTCCAATGTCAGACAGCCTCATTCTTTCATCTTCAGTGATATGTCTTATGACATCAAGTATGTTTTGTGCTTCGGCCTTTTTATCCTCACTTGTCATATAGTAGACTTCATTTGTTTTTCCGCTTCCGCATTTTGCAGTTATAAAATCATCCTCAGAGTCATGATGAGGCAGGATAAAATCCTGTGAAAAGTCAATTATCTCAGCAGTTGAGCGGTAATTTGTTGATAAAAACACCTCTAAAAACTTATCTGAATATTCATCTAAAAGAACCTTGAAATAGTTTTTGTTTGATCCTCTAAATCCGTAGATGCTCTGGTTAATATCACCTACTACAGTAAATGAATCAGTTTCATCACTTTCAATGAACTTTTTAAATAGCTGCATCTGAACTGGGTCGGTATCCTGAAACTCATCAATTAAAATATTGGTGTATGGAGGCATATAACCTTCATCCATTTTTTTAAGTGCCTTTATCTGCATCTGATTGTAGTCAATTGAATTTTCCCTTTCAAGCAAATCAAGATATGTCTTAAATGATCTGGCAATCTGTATTTGTTTTGCATTATTGTAGGAATCCTTAAAGACAGTATTTTCATTTGCCTTATCAATTTCTTTTATCTCATCAACCGGAAAAGCATCATCATTTTCTTCCATATAACTAGAGACAAACTCAACAAAATCAGAAGAAACAGGAAAATTATCTTCAAGATAATCAGCCAATCTTTCAGTATCTACATTGAATGTTGAATACTCATCATACTTTCCAATAACTTTATCAATTTCATAACTTCGCAAATGTGATTCCTTTTCAAAGCCCAAATCCTTCAGATGCTTTTTAATAAAGAGATTCTGCTTGTCACCTTCTGCAATGATGTCCATTCCAACAGTACCAGTATCCTCAAGAATTTTCAAACAGAAGGAATGTATTGTTGAAATCTGCATTTTCTGCACATCACTTGCCGGAATCTCACCTTCAATCAGCCTGTCTTTAAGCTCATCAGCAGCTTTTGTTGAAAATGTAATAATGAGAAAACTTTCAGGCTTTACACCCAATTCCTTTACCATATATTTAACTTTTTCAACGATTACACGGGTCTTTCCGGAACCAGGTCCTGCCTGAACGCTTAAAAACTTATCACCATCATACTCCACAATTGTCTTTTGTTCCTCATTCAATTCAATTGCCATAATAAAAACTCCATTGATTACTATTAATGATTAATCACTCCAATATGGAAATTTATCTTTTCATATCTCTCCAAATGAAACAGATACTTGGCAGAGCAAACATCAGGGATTTTATCCTGAAGCTGTGATGCAGATGATGAGTGCATGTATTTTGTATCAGCACTATTTGCCACATAACCTATTTTTTTATCATCAGCATATACTGCAATCGCATCACTGTCAAATTCATTATCCCTTTCTTTAACAAGCTTTAAAGGCCTGTAGTAGTGAAGATTCACATCACTTTCATAATACATCATTCCAGTTATTGTAAACAAATCATCCTCATTTTCTTGTTTTAATGATTTAAGTATATCCTGATATGATTCTTCATAATTGATGTAGTAGTCAATTGAATCTTTCAAATCAAGATATTTATTAATATTTTCCTCACTATTCACTTTAGGAATTGAATTTA